>Ga0180220_1000277_pt1 | contig 68163 bp, 69 predicted proteins | sample eDN5th37CBELigBY_FD_151335 | JGI IMG/M metagenome (GOLD analysis project Ga0180220, IMG submission 151335) | Enriched backyard soil microbial communities from Emeryville, California, USA - eDNA 5th pass 37_C BE-Lig BY (version 2) (version 2) | ecosystem: Environmental > Terrestrial > Soil >...
TGGCTGACCTCTACCTGTCCCGGCTGATCGGCCTGCTGGAGGACGCCGGACGGGCCAACGCCGAGGCGCTCGCCGAGGCGGCCGACCGGTTCGCGTCGTCGATCGCCGACGGCGGGCTCGTCCACCTGTTCGGATCGGGTCACTCGGTGCTCCCCTGCCAGGAGGCGTTCCCTCGCTACGGCAGCTTCGTCGGCCTCAACCCGCTCACCGACCCGCGCGTCATGTGGCACAACGTGCTCGGGCCCGGCGGGGTGCGCGAGCTCCTGTGGCTCGAGCGCACCGAGGGCTACATCGACAAGTTCCTCGCCCATCAGCCCATCAACGCGGGCGACTCGCTGATCGTCTACAGCCACAGCGGCCGCAACGCCGCGGGCATCGAGACCGCCCAGTACGCCAAGGAGCGGGGCGTGTTCGTCGTCGCCGTGACCTGCAAGGCGATGCTCGACCGCCCCGCGTCGCACTCGTCCGGGCAGCGGCTGCCCGACGTCGCCGACGTCGTCATCGACACGCGCGCACCGGTCGAGGACGCGATCGTGCCGGTGGACGGTTGGTCGCGGCCGGTCGCGGGAAGCTCGACCGTGATGGCGATGGCCCTCACCCACGAGCTGATCGCCCGCACCGCCGCCGGCCTCGCGCGGCGCGGGATCGAGCTGCCGACGTTCGCGTCGCCGACGGTGCCGGGCGTGACCCTGCACGACACCGACGAGGTGTACGGGATCTACCGCGAGCGGATGCTCGAGGCCAGCCAGCGCCACCTGCCCGCCTTCCAGGCCGCCATGCAGGGATGACGGCGCCGCTCGGGGCCGCGATGGAGGCCGAGATCGGGGAGACCGCGCGCGTCGCGGCCGACCTGATCGCGAGCGTCGGCGCGTGGGCGCCGGCGCTGCGCTCGGCCCTCCCCCAGCGGCTGGTCGGCGTCGCGACGACCGCGCGCGGCTCCTCCGACCACGCCGCCAACTACGGCCGCTACCTCCTGGAGCCGGCGCTGTCGGTGCCGGTGTGGTCGACCGCGCCGAGCCTCGTGACCCGCTACGACGCGCGTCCGCGCCTGGACGGCGTGCTCGCGATCGGCGTCAGCCAGTCGGGCCGCACGCCGGAGATCGTCACGCTGCTCGAGCGCGGGCGGGCCGGCGGCGCGGTCGGCGTCGCGATCACCAACGACCCCGACAGCCCGCTCGCCCAGGTCGCCGACGTGACGATCCCGCTGCTCGCCGGGCCCGAGCGGGCGGTGCCGGCCACGAAGACGCTGACGGCGACGCTGCTGGCGTTCGCGCTGCTGACCGCCGCGCTCGACGACACCGGCCGCTTCCAGGTCGACGGGCCCGCGGTCGTGGCGGCGCTCGAGGAGGCGCTCGCCCCGCCGCCGCCCGTCGTGGGCGAGCTGGCCGAGGTGCTCGCCCACGCCGACATCGCCATCCACCTCGGGCGCGGCGTGCTGCTGCCGATCGCCGGCGAGACCGCGCTGAAGCTGATCGAGACGACCGCGACCGCGCATCTCGCGTGGTCGACCGTTGACGTCCGCCACGGCCCGGTCGCGCTCGCCGCGCCCGGGCGCCCGGTCGTCGTGCACCACGCGCGCGGCCCGGTCACCGAGGACGCGGCCGAGGACGTCGCGACGCTGCGCGAGCGCGGCGTCGACGTGTGGGTCGTCGGCGACGAGCTGCCCGGCGGCCGCGCCACCATCGGGGTGCCCGGCGACCTGCCCGAGCACCTGCGTCCGCTCGTCCACGCGGTGCGCCTGCAGCAGCTCGCGCTGGCGACCGCGCGCGCCCGCGGCGTCGATCCCGATCAGCCGCCGGGGCTCAGCAAGGTCACGCCCACCACCTGACCGCTCACGGGAGGTCGACGAGGGCGCGGCCGGTGAGGCCGGCGGCGACCGCGTCGTGCGCGTCGGCGATGCGCTCCAGCGGGAAGCGGTGCAGCTCCATCGGGCGGATGGCGCCCGCCCCCAGGGCGGCGGTGATCCCGGCGGTCGCGGCCGCCTGCTCCTCCGGCGTGGTCGTGTAGACGAGCATCATCCGCACGCGCGCGTTGCGCGCCATGAGCGCCCCGGCCGGCAGCTCGGCGCCCGGCGTCTCGACGTAGCCGACGATCGTGCCGTGGGAGGCGATCACGGCGGCGTCGATGGCGAGGTTGTGGACGAGGTCGACGTCGACGATGCGCACGACGCCGTCGGGCGCCCACTCGCGGACGCGCGCCGCCACGTCCTCGGCGCGGTAGTCGATCACCAGGTCGGCGCCGGCGGCGCGGGCCACCTGCGCCTTCGCGTCGCTGGAGACCGTGGCCGCCACGCGCGCGCCGGCCGCCTTGGCCAGCTCGATCGCCGCATGGCCGACGGAGCCGGCGCCCCCGTGGATCAGCACGGGCGCGCCGGCGATCGGCCCGTCGGCGTGCAGCGCGTGGAAGGCCGTGATGTACGGGATGCCGAGGCAGGCGCCCAGCGCGAGGTCGACCCCGTCGGGCAGCGCCACCGCCTGCACGGCGGGCAGTGCGATGAGCTGGGCCGCGGTGCCCCGCTGTCGCTGCCACTGCGCGTGGTAGAGCCACACCCGCTGGCCGACGCGGCTCTCGGGCACGCCGTCGCCCACGGCCTCGACGATCCCGGCGCCGTCCTGGTTCGGCGTGATGTCCGGCCAGGGCGCGGTGCCGTCGAGCCGCTGGCGGGTCTTGACGTCGGTCGGGTTGACGCCCGAGACGGCGACGCGCACGAGCACCTCGCCCGGCCCCGGCGTGGGCGCGTCGATCTCGGCGATCTCGAGGACGCCGGCCTGCGGGCCGGTCGTCGGATAGCGGGCTGCCAGCATGGGCCGATGGTGGCAGGCGGGGCCCGCAGCCCCGCGCACCCGGGCGCGCCCGGGTGCGCTGGTCACCCCGACGGCGTGACCGGGGCCGTGGCGCTGGCGCTCGCGCGGGCCGCGGCGCGCCGGTCGGCCACGAGCACGATGCCGAGCGCCACGACGGTCATCGCCGCGCCCGCGAAGATCGGGCCGGTGTAGCCGAGGTCGGCGTCGATCGTCAGGCCGCCCAGCCAGGCGCCGAGCGCGTTGCCGACGTTGAACGCGGCGATGTTCGCGCCGGAGGCGAGCGTCGGCGCGCGGCCGGCCCGCTGCATGATCCGCATCTGGTAGGCGGCGGCCGGCAGGAACCCGAGCGCCCCGAGGCCCAGCATCGCGGCCACCGCGGCCGGGCGGGATCCGGCGGCGGCCCCGAACAGGGCGAGCGCGGCGGCCAGCGCGGCGAGCCCGCCGGCGAGCGTGCGGTGGATCGAGCGGTCCGCCGCGCGCCCGCCGAGGAGGTTGCCGGCGAACATGCCGACCCCGAACAGGACGAGCAGCCAGGGAACCGCGCCGCTGGGGAAGCCGCTGACGTCGGTGAGCGTGAACGCCATGTAGGTGAACGCGCCGAACAGGCCGCCGAAGCCGAAGACGGTGATCGCCATCGACGCTCACACCTGGCCGCTGCGGAACGCGCCGAGCTCGGCGCGCACGCCCGCGCCGGCCGGGCGGTCGCCGGCACCGGGGACGAGCAGCGCGATGGCCGCGAGCGCCACCACGCCGATCGCGGTGATCGCCCAGAACGTGGCGCGCCATCCGAGCTGCTGGCCGAGCAGCGTGCCCAGCGGGACGCCGAGCACGTTGGCGACGGTCAGCCCGGTGAACATCGTCGCGATCGCCGTGGCGCGGCGGGCCGGCTCGACGAGGTCGGCGGCGACCACCGCGCCGATGCCGAAGAACGCGCCGTGGCAGAGCGCGGCGACCACGCGCCCGGCGAGCGCCGTCCCGTAGTCGGGGGCCAGCGCGCAGATGAGGTTGCCGGCGATGAACAGGCCGATCAGGCCCAGCAGCACGCGCTTGCGGCGCAGGCGCGTGACCGACGCGGTGAGGACGACGCCGCCGAAGGCGACGGCGAGCGCGTAGCCCGACACGAGCCAGCCGGCGGTGGGCTCGTCGACGGCCAGGTCCGCGGCGACGTCGGGCAGCAGGCCGAGGATCACGAACTCGGTGAGGCCGATGCCGAACGCGCCCAGCGCGAGGGCGACGATCGCGATCGGCAGGGTGGGGCGGGACGAAGCGGTCGTCGTGGACATGGCGCGCGCCACTATACCGCGTCTGCAACTATCCGCGTACGCCGCCTATCTGCGTCAGCCCTAGACTGCGCGGCATGGCCATCGCCGACGACGACGCGGTCGAGGTCCGGGCGCAGGGGTGGCGGACGCTCACCGCGCTGCACGGCCTCATCGAGGCGGCGCTGGAGCGGGCGCTGCAGGACGAGCACGGCCTGTCCGTCGTCGAGTACACGGTGCTCGACGCGCTCTCGCGCCAGGACGGCTGGCACATGCGGATGCACCAGCTGGCGCGCGCGACCGCGCTCTCGGCGAGCGCGACGACGCGGCTCGTCAACCGCCTCGAGGACCGCGGCCTGCTGCGCCGCGTCCTCTGCCAGGACGACCGCCGCGGCATCTACACGGAGCTGACCGAGGCCGGCCACGCGCTGCTCGACACCGCCCGCCCGACCCACGACGCGGTCCTGGCGGCGACGCTCGCCGAGGCCGCGCAGCGGCCGGAGCTGGCGCCGATGGTCGAGGCGCTCGGGCGCCTGCCCGCGGCGGCCGCCGCGTAGGGCGCTCCGCGCTCAGAGCACCGGCTTGACGTCCACGACCGGCGTCCCGTCGATCGCCTCCAGATCGCTGACCCGCACCCGCAGGCCGTCGACCTCCCGGACGGTCACCTCGTGCAGGCCGATCGGGTTGGGGCGGTCGGGCGAGCGCGTCGAGAAGACGCCGGTCAGCGGCCGGGCCGGGTCGTCGCGCGGGCGGACGCGCTGGACCGAGCGGTCGGCGCGGTCGAGCCAGGTCAGCAGGATCAGGCGGTCGCCGACCGCGACGTCGGCGACCGCGTCGGCCACGTCGGGGGTGAACGCCAGCCACGCGGCGGGCGCGCCCTCGCTGCCCTGCTTGGGCGCCTCGGCGCGGGTGCGCAGCGGGGACTCGACGATCGCGACCGGGCGCAGCTCCACGCGGGCAGGCTATCCGGGCGACGACGGGCCGAACGACCCGATCGGGAACGTGGCCCCGAGCGCCTCCATCGTCTCCTGGATCGGCGTGAAGCACATCCGGTCGCGGAAGACCGTCCGGCGCGTGATCTCGCCGACGGCGCGCACCTCGCCGAACCGGTTCGGCTTCGTGTAGACAGGCCCGCCGCTCGCGCCGTCCACCGAGCGGCGGTCGACGCAGGTCACCGGCTTGCCGATGAAGCTGTCGCGCCCGACGATGCGCCCGCAGCGCGACCGCGGGATCCCGAAGCCGTTGAAGCACACCACCCGGCCCTCGCGCTGCTGCGCCGGCGGCAGGACCCCGACGACGCGGTAGGGCGTCCCGCCCGCGTGGTCGACCTGCTGCGCCGCGAGCGGCACCCCGTACAGGGAGAACGCCAGCGCGTCGGGCAGCTCCTCGCTCAGGTGGGCGTTCAGGAGCACCGGGCCGAGCGGCTGGGCGACCGTCCGGCCCGCGACGCGGCGGAAGCGCTCGGGCACGTCGGCCTGCTCGCCCCCGGAGAACTCGGGATCCGCGCAGTGGCCCGTCGTCGACCCGACGATCTGGCCGGTGCTGCGAAGCCGCAGCAGCCACCCCGCCGTGCACGTCTTGTCGCTGCGCGGGAAGCCGAGGAACTGCCCCGGCCGGACGATCTCCGGATCGACCCGCGGCCGCGCCCCGCGGCGGTCGTAGACGATCCAGGCGTCGCCCCGGCTGGCGGTCACCTCGTGGAACCAGACCCGGCCGATGCGCTGGCGCTCGACCGTCTCGACACGCCACCCGTGCCGCTCGAGGCCGACGACCTCGTCCGTGGCGCGCAGGATGTCGACCATCAGCGCGCGCAGCTCGTCGCAGCCCCCGCCGCCCCGCGCCCAGGACCACACGACGGCGTTGGCCTTGAAGCGCCGCGGGTGCGCCAGCGCCCAGGCGGTGTCGAACGTGCGGATCGCCGCGGGCAGGCCGAAGGGGTAGGTCACCTCGAAGGCGCCGCAGAGCTCACCGGTGCGCGCGGGCGGAGCCGGCGGACGCGCGGCCTGCGCCGCGGCCGCGGCGGCGAGCAGCACCACCGCGAGAACCACACCGACCATCGGCGCACGAACCTGTGCGCGACCTCCCACGGCCCGATCGTAACGCGTGGGATCACTCGTGCGGGAGCACGCCCATCGGCGCCAGCAGCCGCTCCGCGTCCTCGGACACCGTCACGTGGATGGCGCCCGGCTCGCGCACCCACGCGATCAGGTTCAGCGCCGTGAGGCGGTCCAGCAGGAACTGCAGCGCGAGCGCCTGGTCGCGGTTGGCGTAGTCGCGCGCGATGTCGAACGCGTAGCCGGTCGTGTGCAGCGAGTAGCCGTCGGTGGCCTGCATCTCGACGCCGGCCAGCTCGGCCTGGTACTCGGCGTCGCGGACCGTGCTCGTCACCCGCAGCGGGCGCTCGGCGCGCGAGATCGCGCGTACGCCCGCGCCGAGGTAGGCGAGCGTCGCCAGCGCCTCGCGGCGCAGCCCGCGATACGTCGCGCGCTCCTCGTCGACGCGCCGGGCCAGCTCGCCCATCTGGCGGTCGATCCGCAGCCCGTGGCGGGCCAGGTAGCCGCGCGGCAGCGGCGCCACCTCGCCCTCCTCGTGGGCCTCGCGCAGCTCGTCGGGGTCGTCGTAGGGGTCGGTCTCGTCGGGCGGGTGCAGGACGACCTCGGCCGAGTTGCGCTCGTTCATCAGCGCGGTGCGGCGCTCGAGCTCCTCGGGGTCGTCGCGGCCCAGGTCGAGGATCTCCCGCGCCGCCTGCACGCGCCACAGGTACGTCGAGGAGTCGTCGCCCAGGCCGCTGAGGAAGCGCCAGGCGCCGTCGTTGTGGGTGGGCGTCGAGTCGAAGTAGAGCTGGACGTAGGGAACGGTCCCCTGCCCGTAGCGGGCCAGCGCCGTCTGCAGGTTGCCGACGCCCATGTGGTAGCTCGCGACCGCGAGGTCGTCGCGGCCGAGCTGCTCGCGCGCGAACTCCAGGTAGCGGACCGCGCCGGCCAGCGACTTCACCGGGTCGAAGCGCTCGTCGACGCGCCGGCGCTCGGCCCGCAGCCGCTCGACCAGCTCCGTCTTCCCGCGCTTCGCGGCGCGGTGCATCCGGCGGGTCACGCGGCGGCTCTCCTCGAGGTCGACGCGCATCCCGAGCAGGCTCTGGCCGGTCTCGGCGACGATCTGCACGAGCCCGACGGCGCCGGCGAGGTCGTCGGACGCCTGCGCCTCCGGGCGCCCCGCGCTCTCCAGCAGCACCATCGCCTCGAGCGTGTCCGGCGAGACCCCGGTGCCCTCGGTGGCGGCCTCGATCTCGTCGCGCCACTCCCGCGTGCGGGCGATCCCGGTGGGCAGCCCGTCGGCGGTGCGCGTGTAGAGCGCGTGCGACCAGCCGTCGGCGGCGCGCTCGGCGTACTCGTCGGAGCGCTCGGGCGTCCAGGCCAGCGGGTCCTGCTCGGGGATCCCGGCGCCGGGCGACAGGACGGCGGGCGGCGGCGGCTCGTCGTCGCCGCCGCGCAGGACGAGCGTGACGACGACGATCAGCGCCGCCAGCGCGGTGAGGGCGATGGCGATCCGGGTGGCGCGCACGGGTCCTCTCCAGGGTGCCAGGACGAGTGTGTTAGGGTGCCCTAACAACGACGACGGGAGATTGCCGTGGGCCGCTACACCGGGCCGACCGAGAAGCTCTCGCGCCGCGAGGGCGTCGAACTGGAGCTGAAGGGCGCGCGCCGGCTGGCGCGCAAGGGCGGGCTGGAGCGTCGCGGCGACGCACCGCCCGGCCAGCACGGGCGCGCGCGCCGCCGCCGCGAGTCCGTCTACGGGCTCCAGCTCCGCGAGAAGCAGCGCGCCAAGCGCTACTACGGCGTGCGCGAGCGCCAGTTCCGTCGCTACTTCCGCGAGGCCAACCGCGGGCGCGAAGGCCAGGTCGGCGAGCGCCTCATGGTCCTGCTCGAGCGGCGCCTCGACAACGTCGTCTACCGCCTCGGCCTGGCCACGACCCGCGCCCAGGCGCGCCAGTTCGTCAACCACGGCCACGTGCAGGTCAACGGCCGGCGGGTCGACATCCCGTCCTTCCTCGTCGCTCCCGGCGACGTCGTCGCGATCGCGCTCGACAGCCCCGTGCGGGAGGCCGCGCACGAGGCGACCGAGCTGATCGGCCGCGTCGCGCCCTGGCTGCAGGCCGACTTCGACGGCCTCACCGGCAAGGTCCTGCGCCTGCCCGAGCGCGCGGAGATCGACGCCCCGGTCAACGAGCAGCTTATCGTCGAGCTCCTGTCCCGCGGATGACCGCGTTCGCGCGTCTGGCGTCGACCGGCTGCCCGTCGCCCGCCGCGCTGGCGCTGGCGATGGCGTGCGAGCTGCACGACGCCGACATCGACGGCGCGATCGCGGGCGTGCGGCGGCTCGCCGACGGGCTGGCCGACCTGCGCGACGCGTCGCCCGAGGAGCAGCTCGAGCACGCCGGCCGCGAGGTCGGCGCCGCGATCCGCGCGCGAGTGCGCCCGGCCAGCGTCGAGGACCTGCTCGTCGACCACGCGCTCGTCGACGGGGCGGGCGACCCGGTGTGCTGGGCGATGATCTGCCTGTCGGCCGCCGGCGAGGCGGACATCCCGCTCGGCGCGATCGCCGACGACGAGGGCCACGTGCTCGTCGCCCATCGCCGCCTGCGCCGGCCGCTCGTCGTCGAGCCGCTCGCGCCCGACGTCCTGCTCGACGCGCGCGAGCTGCCGTCCGGCGAGCTGCGCTGGCGCTGCTCGCATCAGCTCACGCTGATGCTGGCCGACCGGTTCGTCGCCCGCGCCACGCGCACCGGGCGCCACGGCGAGGCGCTGCGCGCCGCGCGCCTGCGGCTCGACCTCCCGCTCGACGACGCGACGCGCGAGGCGCTGGCCGCTGAGTGCGACCGCATCGCCGCTCGGATGAACTGACGCCGATCGTTAGCGTGGCGCGGCATGGAGCTGCGCCAGCTTCAGTACTTCGCCGCCGTCGCGCGCCACGGCAGCTTCACCGCGGCGGCCGACGAGCTGTGGCTCACGCAGTCCGCCCTCTCCCAGCAGGTCCGCCGGCTGGAGGCCGAGCTCGGCGTGCGGCTGCTGGAGCGCGGACCGCGCGGCGTGCGCCCGACCGCGGCGGGCGAGGCGCTGCTGCCGCGGGCCGAGGCGATGCTCGCGCAGGCGGCCGCCGCGCGCGCGGAGCTCGACGAGCACGCCGGCGCCGCTCGGGGACGGGTGGCGGTGGCCGCGGCGCCGGGCGACGCGGTCGCACTGCCGGCCGCCCTGGCCGCCTTCCACGGCGCCCATCCGGGCATCCAGGTCGCGCTGCGCCAGGCGCCGGCCGCCGAGGTGGCGGCGATGGTCGCGCGGGGCGCCGTCGACGTGGGCCTGGCGGCGCTGGCGGGGCCGCCGCCCGCGGGCGTGCGGGTGGCCGCGACCGCCGCCGACGCGCTGCGCGCGATCCTGCCGCCCGGCGACCCGCTCGCCGCCGGCGACGGCGCGCCGCTGCCGCTCGCCGGCCTGCGCCAGCGCCCCTTCGTGCTGGCCGAGCCGGGCAGCCCGCTGCGCGCCGCCGTGCTCGGCGCCTGCCAGGCGGCCGGCTTCAGCCCGGTGCCGCTGTTCGAGGTCGGCGACCCGGCGACGGTGCGCCACCTCGTCGCCGCGAGCCTGGGCGTCGCGCTCGTGCCGGGGGCGTGGCTGGCGCTCGACGGGCCGGCGGTCGCGGTGCGCGCGCTCGCCGACCCGCCGTCGCACCAGGTCGCGGTCCTCGCCCCGGAGGCCGGGCCGTCAGCGGCCGGCGGGCTGCTGCTGGAGCAGCTCGTCGAGCTCGCCGAGGAGCCGCCGCTTGGGGCGTGAGCCGATCAGGCGACCGACCGGCGCGCCGTCGCGGAACAGCACGAGCGTCGGCAGCGACAGCACCTCGTAGCGGGCGGCGGTGGCCGGCGAGGCGTCGACGTCGAGCGCGACGACCTTCACGTCGGGGCGCTCGCCGGCCAGCTCGGCCAGGGCCGGCTTCAGCACGCGGCACGGCGGGCACCAGTCGGCGGTGAAGTCGACGAGCACCGGCCGGTCGGCCTCGAGCACGTCGGCGGTGAAGTGGTCGTCGTCGACGGTGGCGATGGGGGTCATGGGCCCAGCGTCGCGCGCCGGCGTCGCCGGGCCCAGTCGAATCCGTGATGGCCGCCAGTAGCGCCGGACGTCTACGCCGCCGCGACGAGCGCGCCGACGGCCTCGGCGAACGCCGCGTGGTGGCGGTCGACGTCGTCCTGCGTGGTGGCCGGCGACATGAGCGCCATCGCGTGGAACGGCGTCAGCAGGACGCCGCGGTTGGCCAGCGCGACGTGCACGTAGTCGTCGAGGTCGGGGTCGTGCGCGGCCGCCGACGCGCCGCCGCTCGCGGGCGCCGGGCTCGTGAAGCGCACCTCCGCCCGCGCGCCGAGCTGCACGATCGACCACGGCAGCCCGTGGCGCTCGATCGTCGCCCGCACGCCGTCCACGTAGCGGCCGGCGAGCGCGGTCATGTGCGCGAACGCGTCCTCGGTCAGCACGTGCTCCAGCGTCGCGCGCATCGCCGCGACCGACACCGGGTTGCCGGCCAGCGTGCCGCCGACGCCGCCCATGTCGACGAGGTCGAGGTCGTCGCGGGCGTCGATGCGCTCGGCCAGCTCCGCCGACAGGCCGTACGCGCCGCACGGGATCCCGCCGCCGATCGCCTTGCCGATCGTGACCGCGTCGGGCTGCAGGCCCCAGGCGGCGGTCGCCCCGCCGGGCCCGGCACTGAACGTGTGCGTCTCGTCGTTGATCAGCAGCGTCCCGTGCGCGCGGGTCAGCTCGCGCACCGCCTCCAGGTAGCCGGGCTCGGGCAGCACGATCCCGATGTTCGTCAGCGCCGGCTCCATCAGCATCGCGGCGACGTCGCCGTGGGCCAGCTCGCGCTCCAGCGCCTCGACGTCGTTGAACTCCACGACGCGGCTGGTGTCGGTGACGTCGCACGGGGCGCCGACGTTGCCCTCGCGGCTGGTCGCGCGCCCGTCGCGGCCCACGACGATCAGCGACTCGTCGACGCTGCCGTGATAGCAGTAGCTGTGGAAGAGGATCTTCGGGCGGCCGGTCACCGCGCGGGCCAGGCGGATCGCCCACCGGTTCGCGTCGGTCGCGGTCAGCGAGAAGCTCCACAGCGGCAGCCCGAAGCGGCGGGCGAGCTCGGCTCCGACCCACTCGGCGTCCTCGGTCGGCAGCATCGCGGTCGCGCCGCCGAGCTCCCCGAGGCGCCGCTGGACGGCGGCGACGGTCGGGGCGGGGGAGTGGCCGGCCATCGCGCCGGTGTCGCCGAGGCAGAGGTCGACGAGGTCGTGGCCGTCGAGGTCGCGCACGTGGGCGCCGTGCGCGCGGTCGAGGTAGAGCGGGAAGCCCGCGGCCGTCTTGTTCATCCACGTCATCGGGACGCGGCCGAACAGGTGGGTGGCGCGTTCGTAGGCGGCGCGCGAGCGCGGATTGCGCTCCCGGAAGGCGTCGCGCTCGCGGGCCAGCAGCTCGGCCAGCCCGTCGCGGGGGATCGTCGCGGTGGTCATCTCGCGGTCGGGTCGAGCTGGTCGAGGAGCGTCGCGAGCTCCGCCCGGCGCGACGGGTCGCGCAGCGCGGCGGCGGCGTACGCCTGCGAGGCGTCGCCGGACTGCGCGGCGAGCGGCGGGTCGTCGGCGGCGACGAGCGCGGCGAGCGCGTCGGCGACCTCGGCGGGCTGCTGCGGCGCGGGGCCGGCGTTGGCGACCCAGCCGTAGAGCTCGTCGCTGAGCGAGGGCCGCGGGTCGCCGCCGGGCGGCTCGCGGTCGGGCCACACGCGCTCGAGGTCGGTCATCACCGGGCCGGGCTGGAAGCACGTGACCTTGATGCCGTGCGGCGCGGCCTCGGCGGCGAGGCTGGCGAGGATCGTCTCCAGCGCCGCCTTCGCGGCGAGGTAGTAGCCCATGCCGATCACCGGGAGGCCGGCGACGAAGCACGAGGACACGACGAGCACGTGCCCGCCGCCCTGGTCGCGCATCGGCGGGAGCGCCTCCTGGACGAGCGCCATCGTGCCCCACACGTTCGTCTCGAAGCTGCGCCGGGCGGTCTCGAGCTGCACCTGCTCGACCCCGCCGATGACGCCGTAGCCGGCGTTGTTGACGAGCGTGTCGAGGCGGCCCTCCTTCTCGACGATCTCGGCGATCAGCGGGCCCATCCCCTCCGGCTTCAGCAGATCGAGCGTGCGCACCTCGACGCGGCCAGGGCCGGTGTCGGCGGTCAGGTCGACGCCGACGGACGGGTCGCGCATCGTCGCGTAGACGGTGTGGCCGTCGGCGGCCAGGCGGCGGACGGTCGCCGCGCCGATGCCGGTCGGCGACGACGTGCCGGTGACGAGCACGGTCAGCGGACCGCGCGGCACGTCTGGCCCCCTCCGTGTGCGACCGGCATGCGCGGGCATCCTACCGCCGCGCCGGCGCCGCGCCGGCGCCGAGACGCTCCCGCAGCGCGGCGCGGATCGGCGCGCGCAGGCCGAAGACGGCGAGCGCGTGCGCCTCGCGCGCCGAGCGCTCGCCCAGTCCGCCGGCGACGACCGAGCGCGCGCCCTCGACGACCATGAGCGCCGCGGCGGCGCGGACCGCGAGCTCGGCGCTGGCCGCGCGGGCCTCGACGATCGCCGCGCCGGTCGGGTCCCCGAGCGCGTCGTCGGCCGCCTCGCGGGTGGCGGCGAGCTCGTCGTCGAGCGGGCTGGGCCCGATGGCCTCGCAGCAGCGCGCGGCGATCCCGAGCGAGAGCGCCGCGTGGACGCGGGCGGTCCCTGGGACGAGCCACGGCGGGGTGGGCGGCGGCGCGATCGTCAGGACGCGCGCGTCCTCGACGACGAGCCCGTCGAAGCGCCCGCGGACGGTCGCGCTCGCGTCGAGCGCGAAGAGGCGCAGGCGCTCGACGGTCAGGTGGTCGCCCTCGCGCGCGTCGACGAGCGCCCACACGACCCGGTCGTCGGGCGTGCGCGCGGCGGCGCGCATCACGTCGATGTGGCCCCAGCCGGTGATCCACGGCGCGACGCCGTCGAAGCGCCAGCCGCCGTCGACCCGGGTGGCGTGCAGGCTCGCGGGGCCGGGCAGGGCGCCGCCCGTGAACGCGGCGCCGGCGCGCCGCTCGCCCCGGCGCATCGGCTCCAGCCACGCGTCGCGCAGCGCGTCGGGCTCGCGGCCGGCGACCGCGCCCGCCGCCCCGATGTGCTGCATCCACACGAACGCGGTCGCCGCGCAGCCGGCCGTGACGATCTCGGCGGCCAGGGCGACCTCGGGGAGCGGCTCGCCGCTCGTGCCGAGCGCGTAGACGCCGGCGTCGGCGAGCGCGTCGAGGTTGGCGGTCGGGAGGGTGGCGGAGGCGTCGGTCTGGGCCGCCGCCGGAGCGAGCACGTCGGCCGCGATCCGGCGGGCGGCGGCGAGGAGGTCGGGCACGCTGCGGTAGCTTGCCAGCCTCATGGACGACGACGGCCCGTTCGAGCGCGGCACCAAGGTGTGGGTCCACGGCCCCGGCGGCGCCGCCCGTCCGGCCGTCTACGTCGGCAGCGGCGACAACGCGACGTTCTTCGGCGGCCCGCCGCTGGCCTACGTCGTGTTCGAGGACTCCCGCGAGCCGGCCGAGGTCGAGCTCGACCAGATCACGCCGCGCGACGAGTAGCGCGCGCGGCCCCGCGCACGCTGCATCCCGCCCCCTCCGGGGGACGTGTGGCACATGGCAGCCGCTATGCGGACGTCATGTGCCACACGTGCGGCGATGGCCTTGACAAAAAATGTTGTCAATGGTTCCATGCAGCGATGCTCGACGTCGAGGTCATCGAGGACGCCGGCGCCGCCGTCGTCGCCCTCGACCCCATCCGCGCCCGCCTCCTGGCCGAGCTGGCCGAGCCCGCGTCGGCCGCCACGCTCGCCCAGCGCGTCGGCCTGAGCCGCCAGAAGGTCAACTACCACCTGCGCGCGCTCGAGGCCCACGGGCTCGTCGCCGTCGCCGAGGAGCGCCGGTGGGGTGGCCTCACCGAGCGCCTGCTCGTCGCCACCGCCGCCTCGTACGTCGTCTCGCCCGCCGCCCTCGGCGAGGCCGCCAGCGATCCCGGCCGCACCGCCGACCGCCTCTCGGCCGGCTACCTCGTCGCGCTCGCCGCCCGCGCCGTGCGCGAGGTCGGCGAGCTCGCGCGACGCGCGCAGCGCAGCGGCCGGCGCGTCGCGACGCTGTCGATCGACACCGAGATCCGCTTCCGCTCCGCCGCCGACCGCGCCGCGTTCGCCGACGAGCTCGCCGGCGCCGTCGCCGCGCTGGCCTCCCGCTACCACGACGAGTCCGCGCCCGGCGGCCGCGCCCACCGCCTCGTCGTCGTCGCCCATCCCGTCCCCGAGCCCGAGGAGTCGCCGTGACCTCGCCCGACCGCCCCCTGCACGCCTCGGCCGAGATCGAGGTCGCCGCCACCCCCGAGCAGGTGTGGCGGGCGATCGCGACCGGACCGGGGATCAGCGCCTGGTTCATGCCCGCCGAGGTCGAGGAGCGCGAGGGCGGCGAGATCCGCATGCGCCACGCGCCCGGCGCCGACGACCGCGCCACCGTCAGCGCGTGGCAGCCGCCGCGCCGCTTCGCCTACGAGGAGGACGTCGCCCTCGCGCCGGACCAGCCGCCGGCTCGCCTCGCGCACGAGTTCCTCGTCGAGGCGCGCGCCGGCGGCACCTGCGTCGTGCGCGTCGTCTCCAGCGGCTTCGGCGACGGCGCCGACTGGGCGGAGCTGTGCGACGTCATGGAGCAGGGCTGGCGCCGCGTCCTGGGCATCCTCGAGGTCGTCCTGCGCGAGCACCCCGACGACCCGTCCGCCTCGATCCTGGCCGGCGGGCGCACCCGCGGCCCGCGCCCCGCCGCCTGGCTGCGGCTCGTCGACGCCCTCGGGCTGCCGGGCGCGCAGCCGGGGGACCGCGTGACGATCTCGCCGCCCGGCGGGCCGACCCTGACCGGCGTCCTCGACAGCCGCAGCGAGCACGACCTCGTCGTCCGCGTCGACGGGCCGTGCCCGGGCGTGGCGCTGGCGTACGTCTTCGGCGACGGCGAGGCGGGCGTCGAGACCGGCCTGCGCCTGTTCCTGTTCGGCCCCGAGGCCGCCGGCGTGGCCGCCCGCGAGGAGCCCCGCTGGCAGCGGTGGTTTCGGCAGACCTTCCCGGGACCGCGCGAGATCGCCGTCGCCGTCGAGGTGCCCGGCACGCCGGAGGAGGTGTGGGAGGCGATCGCCACCAGCCAGGGCATCAGCGCCTGGTTCGTGCCCAGCGAGGTCGAGGGCCGCGAGGGCGGGCGCATGGTCCAGCACCACGACGAGGGCCCGGACGGGATCGTGACCGCGACCGTCACCGCCTGGGACCCGCCCCGCCGCTTCGCGTTCGCCGACGACGACGGGTGGGAGCCCGCGCCCGGCGCCGGGACCGAGCGCGTCGCCACGGAGCTGCTGGTCGAGGGTCGCGACGGCGGGACGTCGATCGTGCGGCTCGTCGCCAGCGGCTTCGGCACCGGCTCCGACTGGGACGACCCGGTCGAGCGCGTGTCGTACGGCTGGGCCCTGTGCCTGGCCGTGCTGCGGCTCGTCCGCACGTCGTTCGCCGGCCGGCCGAGCGCGTCGGCGATCCGCAACGGCAGCGTCCCCGCGCCGCTGGCCGAGGGCTGGGCGCGCTACCGCGCCGCGCTGGGCCTCGAGGACGCCGAGGTGGGCGACCCCGTGGCGCTCGCCGATCCGCGCTGCGTCGGCGAGGTCGCCCACGTCGCCGACCGGTCGCTGGTGCTCCGCCTCCGCGCGCCCGCCGACGCGCTCGTGGTCCTGACGTCCGCCGACCTGGGCGACCGCACGCTCGCGCGCCTGCAGCTGACCGCGTTCGGCGACGACGCCGAGGCCGCTCTCGCGCGGATCGAGCCCGCCTGGTCGGCGTGGCTGGAGACGCAGCTCCCGGCGATTGCGGACGGGATGCGGACAGGATGAGCCGAATGGACCGCACACCCCTGGCCAGTCGCCCGCCCAGCGCCTACGATGGTCGTGTGGAGGGCGTGGCAGGCACCGTCGCACCGGCGTTCGGGGAACTGGAGCAGCACCGGCGCGAGCTGACCGCCTACTGCTACCGCATGCTCGGCTCGCCGTTCGACGCCGACGACGCCGTGCAGGACACGCTGCTGCGCGCCTGGCGCGCCCGCGACCGCTTCGAGGGCCGCGCCGCCGTGCGGTCGTGGCTGTACCGCATCGCCACGAACGTGTGCCTCGACATGCTCAACGCGCGCAAGCGCCGCGCCCGCCCGATGGACCTCGGCCCGGCGCGTCCGCCCGACGGGCCGGTCGGCGACATCCTGCCCGAGGTCACCTGGATCGAGCCGGTGCCCGACGCGCTCGTCGTCCCCGACGACGCCGACCCGGCCGCGGTCGCCGACACGCGCGAGACCATCCGCCTGGCGTTCATCGCCGCCCTGCAGAACCTGCCGCCCCGCCAGCGCGCCGTGCTGATCCTGTGCGAGGTGCTGCGCTGGAAGGCCAGCGAGGTCGCCGAGCTGCTGGACACGAGCGTCGCGTCGGTCAACAGCGCCCTGCAGCGCGCCCGGGCCACGCTCGAGCAGCGCGACATGGACGCCGACGAGGTCGCGCCCGACGTCGAGTCCGCCGACGCCGAGCTGCTGGAGCGCTACGTCGCCGCGTTCGAGCGCTACGACATGGAGGCGCTCACCGACCTGATCCGCGAGGACGCGATCCAGTCGATGCCGCCGTACGAGCTGTGGCTCGAGGGCCGCGACGACATCTTCGGCTGGTGGTGGGGCCGCGGCATCGGCTGCAAGGGCTCACGCGTCATCCCGGCCGGCACCGCCAACGGCCTGCCCGCGTACGCGCAGTACAAGCCCAGCCCCGACGGCGGCTACGACCCGTGGGCGATCCAGGTCATCCGCGTCGCCGACGGCGGGATCGCGGAGATGACGTTCTTCCTCAGCACCGAGCGGCTGTTCCCGCTGTTCGGGGTGCCACCGCGCCTGGACGACTAGCTAGTCGGCCGGGATCACGTCGGCCAGGCCCATGAGCTCGAGCAGGCTCAGGAGGTCCCGCGAGGCGCCGCGCAGGCGCACCTGGCACCCGCAGCGGCGCGCCGCGAGCTGCAGCCGCGCGAGCGCGTCGGCGGTGACCGCGTCGGCCGGCACGGTGCGCACGTCGCAGTAGGCGATCTGCGGCGCCGTCTCGGTGAGCAGCGCGCACACGCGGTCGCACAGCCCGGGCAGGTCGGCGCGTGCGATCGGGCCGCTGATCGCGAACAGGACCGAGCGCTCCGGCAGGGCGGCCATGTCGCTTGGACCGCGGCCGCCCCCGGAAGTCATCGATCGGGCGACCCGCGCTGGCGCGCGGGCGCTCGGCTCAGCCGCCGTGGCCGGCGCCCGTGCCGGCGCCGTACCACTCGGCGCGCCAGGCGCGCATCTGCGCGATCTCGCGCGACTGGGCGTCGATGATGTCGCGGGCCATCGCCTGCAGGCGCGGGTCCTCGCCGTCCTCCAGCAATCGGCGCGCCATCTCGATCGCCCCCTCGTGGTGGGGGATCATCGCGTCGATGAACGCGCGGTCGAACGGCTCGGCCGTCTCGAGCGCCAGCGGGTCCATCGCCATGCCCATCTCGTCGTCGCTCATGCCCATGTCCGCATCGGGCTCGGGCAGGTCGCCGGCGATCTCGCCGAGCGTCGCGATCTCGGCGCGCTGGGCGGCCACGATCTCGTCGGCCAGCGCGCGGATCTCGGGATGCTCGGCGCGGGCCTGCGCGGTGCGGGCCATGGCGATCGCGCCGCCGTGGTGCGCCGTCATGTCGGCGACGAACGCGGCGTCGGCCTGCGCGCGGTCGTCGCGGTCGGCGGTGATGGCCACGGTGACGACGGCGGCGACGGCGGCAACGACCGCGATCGCGGGCGCGACGCGCCGCAGCACCGAGCCGGCGGTCGGCACGGCCTGCTGGTCGGCGCGCGAGCTGCGGAAGTCGCGCAGGCGCAGGGCGTTCAGCACGACCGACACGCTGGAGAACGCCATCGCGGCGCCGGCGATCACGGGGTTCAGGAGGCCGGCGGCGGCCAGCGGCAGCGCGGCGACGTTGTAGCCGAACGCCCAGCCGAGGTTCTGCTTGATCGTGCGCAGCGTCGCGCGCGACAGGCGGATCGCGTCGGCGGCGGCGCGCAGGTCCCCGGAGACGAGCGTCAGGTCGGAGGCCTCGATCGCCACGTCGGTGCCGGTGCCGATCGCCAGGCCCAGGTCGGCCTGCGCGAGCGCGGGCGCGTCGTTGACGCCGTCGCCGACCATGGCGACGACGCGGCCGTCGGCCTGCAGGCGGCGCACGACGTCGGCCTTGTCGGCCGGCAGCACCTCGGCGACGACCTCGTCGATGCCGACCTCGGCGGCGACGGCCCGCGCGGTGGCGGCGTTGTCGCCGGTCAGCAGGACCGGCCGCAGGCCGAGCGCGCGCAGTGAGGCGACGGCCTCGGCCGACGTCGGCTTGATCGTGTCGGCGACCGTCAGCACGGCGCGGGCGCGGCCGTCCCAGCCCGCGGCGATCGCGGTCTGCCCGCGCGCCTCGGCGGCCTGCCGCGCCTCGTCGAGCTCGGGCGGGAGCGCCATGCCGCGCTCGGCCAGCAGGGCCGGGCGGCCGACCACGACGGCGTGGCCGTCGACGGTGCCCTCGACGCCCAGGCCCTCGCGGTTGGCGAAGCCCTCGACGCCGGGCAGCGGGCCGCCGGCCTGCGCGGCGGCGGTGATCGCCCGGGCGATCGGATGCTCGGAGGCGTCCTCGATCGCGCCGGCGAGCCGCAGCGCCCGCGCGCGGTCCTCGCCGGGGGGGACGGCGACGTCGACCAGGCTCATGCGCCCGGTCGTCACCGTGCCGGTCTTGTCGAGCACGATCGTGTCGACGCGGCGAGTGGACTCGAGCACCTCGGGCCCCTTGATCAGCAGCCCGAGCTGCGCGCCGCGGCCGGTGCCGACCATCAGCGCGGTGGGCGTCGCCAGCCCGAGCGCGCACGGGCAGGCGATGATCAGCACGGCGACCGCGGCGGTGAACGCGAAGTTCGCGCCCTCGCCGGCCAGCAGCCAGACCGCGAGCGTCGCCAGCGCGAGCGCGATCACGAACGGGACGAAGACGCCCGAGACGCGGTCGGCCAGGCGCTGCACCGGCGCCTTGCCGCTCTGGGCCTCGGTGACCAGGCGCGCGATCTGCGCGAGCGCGGTGTCGGCGCCGACGCGGGTGGCGCGCACGACGAGGCGCCCGCCCGCGTTGACGGTGGCGCCCGCGACCTCGGCGCCGGGCGCGACCTCGACGGGCACCGACTCGCCGGTGAGCATGCTCATGTCGACCGCCGAGACGCCCTCCTCGACGACGCCGTCGGTGGCGATCTTCTCGCCCGGGCGCACGACGAAGCGCTGGCCGACCCCGAGCTCGTCGATCGGGACGCGGGTCTCGCGGCCGTCGTCGTCGAGCACGGCGACGTCCTTGGCGCCCAGCTCCAGCAGCGCGCGCAGGGCGGCGCCGGCACGGCGCTTGGCGCGCGCCTCCAGCCAGCGCCCGAGCAGGATCAGCGTGGTGACGACCGCGCCGACCTCGAGGTAGATGTCGTCCGTGCCGCCGCCGCGCTCGGGCACCAGCTCGAACGGCATCCGCATGCCGGGCTCGCCGGCGTCGCCGAGGAACAGCGCGTACATCGACCACAGCCACGCCGACAGGACGCCGAGGCTGATCAGCGTGTCCATCGTCGCCGCGCGATGGCGCAGGTTCTGCCACGCCGCGCGGTGGAACGGCCACGCGCCCCACAGGATCACCGGCGTGGCGAGCTGCAGGCTCAGCCACTGCCAGTTGTCGAACTGCAGCGCGGGGACCATCGCCATCGCCAGCACCGGCAGCGACAGGACCGCGGAAGCGACCAGCCGCACGCGCAGCGCGGCCGCCTCGTCGGGCGGCTCGGGCGCGCCGGCGTCGCCGCCGTCCGGCGCCGACGGCAGCTCGGCGCGGTAGCCGGCGGCGGCGACCGCGTCGAGCAGGTCCTCGGGGCGCGCGGCGGTGGGGTCGTAGTCGACGGTGGCGCGCTCGGTCGCGTAGTTGACCGTGGCGGTGACGCCGTCGAGGCGGTTGAGGCGGCGCTCGATGCGGTTCGCGCACGAGGCGCACGTCATCCCGCTGATCGGCAGCTCGACGTGCTCGGTGGGGGCGGTGGCGGGCATGGCGGCGCCTCAGGCGACGTCGTAGCCGGCCTCGTCGATCGCGGCGCGGACGGCGTCGTCGTCGACGCGGTCGCCGGTGACGGTCACGCGCTTGGCGTCCAGGTCGACCTCGACCCGCTCGACGCCGTCGACCCTGGAGACCTCGGCGGTGATGGCGGTGCGGCAGTGCTCGCAGCTCACACCCGGGACGGAGTAGCTCATCGCGGTGGTGCTCATACCCCGGGAGGGTATCACCGACGACATACCGGGAGGGGGTACCATGTCCGCATGGCGACCGAAGCGACCCCCAGCCGTGGCTACAGCGCGACCAAGGAGCAGCTGCAGAAGCGGCTGCGCCGCATCGAGGGCCAGGTGCGGGGCATCGAGCGCATGGTCGACGAGGACCGCTACTGCATCGACGTGATCACCCAGATCTCCGCGGTCCAGGCCGCGCTCGACAAGGTCGCCCTCGGGCTGCTCGACCAGCACGCCCGCCACTGCGTCGTCGGCGGTCACGGTGAGGGCGGGCCCGAGGAGCTCACCGACGAGCTGATGGCCGCCGTGGGGCGGCTGATGCGCCGCGGCTGACGCCGCGCCGCCGCGCGCAGCGCGACGAGGCCGGCCAGCGCCGCCGCGACCGGCGCCAGGCCCACCAGCAGCAGCGCCGCCCGCGGGCCGATCCCCGCGACGAGGGCGCCGCCGCCCGCGAGCGCGGCCAGCTCGGCGCCGTTGCGCGCCGCGTTGTAGGCGGCGAACGCCCGCCCGTGCAGCGCCGCCGGGACCCGCTGCGCGAGCAGCAGGCGCAGCAGCGTGTTCTTCACGCCGTGCCCGAGCCCGCCGATCGCGTAGCCGGCGAACGCCGCCGGCACGATCGCCCAGGCGGTCTGGGCGGCCATGCCGGCGCCCTGGACGCCGAGCGCGACGAGCGCCAGCGCGGCGGCGTGCCGCTGCGGCAGCCGCGGCGCCAGGCCGGCCGCGCCCGCGACCATCGCCGCCATCCACACCGCGACGATCGCGCCGTATACGGCGTCCCCGGCGCCGAGCACGTCCTTGACGTAGAAGACCTCGATCGTGATCGCGCCGCTGAGCACGAGCAGCGCGACGACGTTGGCGCCCAGCGCGATCCGCAGCGGCGGGTCGCGCCACAGGTGGACGGCCCCGTCCCGCGCGCGGGGCGCGGCGGCCGACGCCTCCGGCGGGCGGCGGGTCCGCAGCGCCGCGGCCGCGGCCGCGACCGCGAGGAAGGTGCCCGCGTTGACCAGCAGCGCCAGGCGCGGCCCGCCGAGCGCCACGATCGCGCCGGCCACCGCGGGCCCGGCGGCGAACCCGGCGTAGCGGGCGGCCTCCATGATCCCGTTGGCGCGCGCGAGGTCGGCGCCGGCGACCCGGGGGACGAGCGCGAACTCGGCCGGCTGGGCGACGGCGCCGATCGCGGCGACGAGCGCGCTCAGCGCGAGGATCGACGCCAGGTCGCCGGCGAACGCCAGCGCGGCGGCCGCCGCGGCCGCCAGCAGGGAGCTGACGACGAGCAGCCGCACGGTCTCGAGGCGGTCGACGAGCTGCCCGGCCACGGGCGCGAGCGCGACCACCGGCACCATCGTCGTCGCGAACAGGGCCGACACGGCCAGGCCGGAGCCGGTCAGCTCGTGCACGACGAGCGCGAGCGTCACGAGGGCGAGCAGATCGCCGGCCGCCGACAGGAAGGCGGCGCCGGCCAGGAGGCGCAGATCCGACATGCCGACAGCGTGCGAGGCGACCGTCGCAGCCCCGTCCCGGCCACCGTCCCGGGGCCGTCCCCCCGCCGGTAGGCTCGGCCCGTGCTCGACGTACGCGTCCTGGGCGCCCTGGCGGTGGAGGTGGACGGGCGGCCGGTGCCGCTGCCCGCCGACGCGCGCGCCCGCGAGCTGCTCGGCTGGCTCGTCGTCGCCCCCGGGCCCCACGCGCGCTCCGAGCTGGCCGGCCGCCTGCGCCCCGACGTCGGCGAGGAGAGCGCGCGCAAGACGCTGCGCGACGCCGTCTACGAGCTGCGCCGCGCGTTCGGGCCGGCCGGCCGCGACGCGATCGCCGCCACGCGCGACCAGGTTGGGCTCGACCCCGCCCACGTGCGCGCCGACCTGTGGGCGTTCCGCGCGCACGTCGACCGCGGCGACCTGGAGGCGGCGGCCGCGGCGGCCGGCGGCGATCTGCTCGCGGGCATGGACGCCGACTGGGTCCTGCGCGCCCGCGACGACCACGCCGCGCAGGTCGCGGGGATCCTGGAGACGCTGGCGCGGCGGGCCGAGGACGCCGGCGACCTCGACGCGGCGGTGCGCTGGACGCGCCGGCGCCTGGAGGCCGAGCCGCTGGCCGAGGAGGCGCACCGCGAGCTCATCCGCCGCCTCGCGCGCGCCGGCGACCGCCCCGCGGCGCTGACGGCGGCGCAGGCGCTCGCCGACCGGCTGCGGCGCGAGTTCGGCGTGCCGCCGGCGCCCGAGACCCGGGCGCTGGTCGAGGACGTGCGCCGCGGCCGCCTCGACGGCGGGGGCGCGACGCCGCCCCGCGCGCCGACCCTGCCCCCCGCGCTCGCGCGCGCGGCCGCGCCCGAGGGGCGGACGGGGACGCTCACCCGGCTGGAGGACGTCTGGCACGCCGTCCTGGGCGGCGACGCCCGCGTCGCGCTCGTGAGCGGCGAGGCCGGGATCGGCAAGACGACGGTCGCCGGCGCGCTGGCCCGGCGCGTGCACGCCACCGGCGCGGCGGTGCTCTACGGCCGCTGCGTCGAGCCCGCGCTGGTGCCGTTCCAGCCGTGGGTCGAGGCGCTGGAGGGCCTGCTCGCCGACCTCCCGGCCGGCGAGGCGGAGCACTGGCTGACCGCGCACGACGGCGCGCTCGCGCGCCTGCTGCCCGCGCGCAGCGGCCAGAGCGCCCCCGAGCACGGCGCGCCCGCGCGCTACCTCGCCTTCGAGTCCGTGCGCGGCCTGATCGAGCAGGTCGCCGTCGCGCGCCCCGTGCTGCTCGCCGTCGACGACATCCACTGGATCGACGCGGACTCGGCCGCGCTCCTGCGCCACCTCGCGGCGACGCTCGGCCAGGCCCGCGTGATGGTGCTGGTGCTCGCCCGCGAGCAGGAGCTCCAAGGCCACGGCGCCGAGCTGGTCGCCGAGCTGCGCCGCGTCGCCCCGCTCGTCCACGAGGCGCTGCAGGGGCTGGAGGACGATGCGGTGGCCGCGGTGCTGGCGCGCCACGGCGTCCACGCCGACGCCGCTCCGCGCTACCGGCTGCGCACCGGCGGCAACCCGTTCTTCCTGGGCGAGCTGCTGCGCGACGAGCAGGAGCGCGGCGGCGCCGCGGCCGGCCCGCCCGCGGGCGTCCGCGACGTCGTCGAGCGGCGGCTGGAGCGCCTGGGCCCGGCGTCGCGCGACGTGCTCGCGATGGCGGCCACCGTCGGCCCGCGCTTCGAGCTGCGCGACCTCGCCGCGGTCGGCGACTGGCCGCCGGAGACGCTGCTCGACGCGCTCGACGAGGCGGTCGCCGCCGGCCTCGCGGTGCGCGGCACCGAGGACCGGTACGCGTTCGCGCACGCGCTCGTGGCCGAGACGATCCTCGCGGGGCTGACGGCGTCGCAGCGGGCGCGCCTGCACCTGCGCCTCGCCGACGCGCTCGAGTCCGCCGCCGCGGCGCCCGGCCTCGTCGCCGCCCACCTGCAGGCGGCCGGGCCCCTGGCCCCGGCCGACCGGGTCGTGCGCTGGTCGGTCGCGGCCGCGCGGGAGGCCACCGGCGCGCTCGCGCACGCTGACGCCGCCGCCCACCTGCGCGGCGCGCTGGGCGCCGGCCCGCCCGCTGCCGAGCGACCCGGGCTGCTCATCGCGCTCGGCGACGCCTACGACCGCTGCGGCGAGCGCGAGGCGGCGCGCGCGACGTTCGCGCAGGCCGCCGCCCTCGCCCGCGACGGCGACGACCCACGGCTGCTGGCGCGCGCGGCGCTCGGCTTCGCCGGGCTCGCGGTCGTGGTCGCCGCCCCCGACGAGGAGCTCTCGCGCCTGCTGGAGGAGGCGCTCGAGCGCACGCCGGCGGGCGACCTCGCCACGCGCGCCCGCCTGCGCGCGCGCCTGGCGGTCGGGCTCTACTACGCGGACGCCGCCGCCGCCGAGGCGCTCAGCGAGCAGGCGGTTGCCGAGGCCCGCAGCAGCGGCGACACCGGCGCGCTCGCCGCCGCGCTCAACGCCCGCCGCGTCGCGCTGTGGCGCCCCGCGCACGTCCACCGCCGCCTGGAGGCCGTCGAGGAGATGCTCGCCGCCGCCGAGGCGGCCGGCGACCGGGAGGCGCTCCTGCAGGCCCGCAACTGGCGCGTGGTGGACCTGTGGGAGCTCGGCCGCGTCGACGCCGTCCGCGCCGAGATCGACGCCTACGAGCGGCTCGCCGGCGACGTCGGCCTGCCCCACTACCGCTGGTACGCGCCGCTGTGGCGCGGGGTGCTGGCGATGGTCGCCGCCCGCTTCGACGAGGGCCTGGCGCACACCGACGAGGCCGAGGCGCTCGGCCGCCGGGCCGCCGACCCCAACGCGCCGCTGCACGCCCGCCTGCAGCGCGAGTTCGTCTGCAACTGCCGGTTCCGCATCGAGGACGTCGACCGCGAGCACAACCTCGCCGAGGCCGCCCGCGCCCCGGTCGCCGAGCCCTGGCTGGCCGTCGTCGCCCGCGTCGACGCGCGGCGCGGGGACCGCGAGCGGGCGCAGCCGCTGCTGCGGCGGCTGATCGACGCGGGGGTCGCGATGGACGTCAACTGGCTGCAGGCGGTCCTGCTCGCCGAGGCCGCCGCCGACCTCGACGACCGCGATGCCGCCGCGTTCCTGCACGGGCGCCTGGAGCCGCTCGCCGACCGCTTCGCGATCATCGCCCGCGGCGCCGGCACGTACGGCTCGACCGAGCTGTACCTCGGCCGGCTGGCCGCGACGCTCGGCCGCCACGACGAGGCCGCCTCGCGCCTGCGCCGCGCCGTCGCCGTCAACGACGAGGCCGGAGCCGGCGCGTACGCGGCGGTCGCCACGCTGCGGCTGGGCGAGGCGCTCGCGCGCGCCGGAGACGCCGAGGCGGCGCGCGATGCGCTGCGCGACGCCCTCGGGCGCGCGGACGCGCTCGGGCTGCCCGCGGTCGCGGCCGCGGCGTCCGCGCACCTGTAGCGACGGTCCCGGGACGGTCGCCGGGACGGGGGGCCGACGCCGGGCGCCGAGGGTGGCGGCCATGTCCACGAACGTCTCCATCCACCCCGGCCGGACGGATCTGGCCGCCGCGCTCGCTGAGCGCCTCACCGGCGACGTCGTCGTCCCGGGCCACCCCGCCTACGACGACGCGCGCCGCATCTGGAACGGCATGATCGACAAGCGCCCCGCGGCGATCGCGCGCTGCGTGCACGCCCACGACGTGGCGGCCGCCGTGCGCTTCGCGGTCGAGCACGACCTCCCGATCGCCGTGCGCGGCGGCGGCCACAACGTCGCCGGCACCGCGCTCGTCGACGACGGCGTGGTCGTCGACCTGACGCCGATGCGCGCCGTGCACCTCGACGTCGCGCGGGGCACCGTCCACGCGCAGGGCGGCGCCACCTGGGGCGACGTCGACCGCGTCACGGCCCCGCGCGGCCTCGCGGTCCCCGGCGGCGTCGTGGCCGACACCGGCGTGGCCGGCCTGACGCTCAGCGGCGGCGTCTCCCACCAGCGCCGGCGCGACGGCATGACGATCGACAACCTCGTCTCCGCCGAGGTGGTGCTGGCCGACGGGCGCATCGTCCGCGCGAGCGCCGGCGAGCACCCGGACCTGTTCTGGGCGCTGCGCGGCGGTGGCGGCAACTTCGGCGTCGTCACGTCGTTCGAGCTGCGCGCCCACCCGCTGGGGCCGGACGTCCACGTCGTCAACGTCGCCTACCCGCTCGAGGACGCCCCGCGCGTGCTCGCCGGCTGGCGCGACGCGGTCGCCGGCGCGCCCGACGAGCTGTCGACCGCCGGGCTGGTGTGGTCGTTCCCGGCGGCCGAGGAGCTACCCGAGGCGCTGCGCGGCGCGCCCTACGTCGGCGTGTTCGGCATGTGGGCGGGCGACCCCGAGGAGGGCGAGCGCGCGACCCGCCCGCTGCGCGAGCTGGCCACGCCGCTGCTGGACGCGAGCGCGACGACGACCTACCTGGAGCTGCAGGGCTCGCTGGACCCGATGTTCCCGGCGGGGGTGCGCCGCTACTGGAAGGCGCTCTACCTCGAGGAACTCGGTGACGAGGCGATCGACCTCGCCGTCGACTGGTCGGGGCGGCGCGCGTCGCCGGACACGCTCGTGATCATCCGCCACTGCGGCGGGGCGATGGCACGCGTCGGCGCGCACGAGACCGCGTTCGGCGACCGCAGCGCCGAGTGGATGCTGAGCATCGACTCGAGCTGGAGCGACCCGGCCGCCGACGGCGCCAACGTCGCCTACACGCGCGGGTTCTACGACGCGGCGGCGCCGCTCTCCAACGGGCAGACCTACTTCAACTTCCCGGGCCTGTTCGAGGAGGGCGAGGCCGCGCTGCGCGCGAGCTTCGGCGCGGGGTACGAGCGCCTGGCGCGGGTGAAGGCCGCCTACGACCCGGAGAACCGCTTCCGGCCGGGGCAGAACGTCCGCCCCGCCGCGTAGCGACGCCGGCCGGGAGCCCCATGGGCTCCCGGCCGTCCGCCGCGGCGGAGATGATCGGCAGCCATGCCACCGGCGCTGCCCGCCGCGCGCCTTCGCCAGATCGCGCTCGTCCGCGAGGTCTCCGCGTTCGCCGTCGCGGCGACGATCCCGTACCAGGTCTACTACCTGGTCGCCGACGCGGCGCACTATCTCCCGGTCCTGCTGGCCAACGTCGTGTTCATCGGGGCCTACCTGTCGGCGCCGGTGGTGATCCGCGCCGGCCGCTACGACGCCGCGCGCAACGTGATGCTGGGCACGGTCTACGTCCAGATCTTCGTCGTGACCGCGCTGATCGGCGCCGGCGCGGGCGTCCATCTCTTCTCCTTCACGGCCGGGGCGACCCTGTCGCTGCTGTTCGTCGTGCGCCGCGACGGGCAGCTCCTGGCGCTGGCGATCCTGGCGTACGCGCTGTTCGTCGTCTGCCAGTTCGCGTTCGCGCCGGGCAGCACGCCGTTGGACGTCCCGTCGCCGGCCGCCGACGTCATGTACGCGGGCAGCGCGGCCGGCGCGATGGCGCTCGCGAGCTACATCGCCTACCGCTTCCGCGTCGAGATCGACCGCACCGAGGCCGTGCTGCAGGACACCAACCGCGAGCTCGCGCACCTGTCGGGCCTCGACGCGCTCACCGGCGTGGCCAACCGGCGCGCGCTCGACGAGCACCTCGCCCGCGAGTGGGGCCGGATGCGCCGCGACGGGCGCCCGCTGTCGCTCGCGCTGTGCGACGTCGACTGCTTCAAGGACTACAACGACCGCTACGGGCACCCGGCCGGCGACGCGTGCCTGCGCCGGGTGGCCGAGGCGCTGGGCCGCGCCGCCGGGCGCAGCGGCGACCTCGTCGCCCGCTACGGCGGCGAGGAGTTCGCCGTCGTCCTGCCCGAGACCGGCGCCGACGGCGCGCTGCCGGTCGCCGAGCGCGCGCGGGCGGCGGTCGGCGACCTGGGGATCCCGCACGCGGGCTCGCAGGTCGCGGCGACGGTGACGATCAGCGTCGGCATCGCGACCGCTCAGGACGGCGACCCCGACCCCGCGGCGCTCCTGGCCCGCGCCGACACCGCCCTGTACGTGGCCAAGCGCGGCGGGCGCAACCGCGTCGTCGCGTGGCAGGCGACCGACGACGAGACCCTGCAGCCGACCTGAGCGCCGCGTAGGCTCTCGCGCGGGTCGACGTCTCAAGGAGGGATCAGATGGGAACCAGTGGCGGACGGCGCGCGACGAGCGGCTGGGTCACGTTCGTCGGCAGCTACCTCGCGATCGCGGGCGTCCTCAACGTGCTGTGGGGCGCGGCCGCGCTGGCCGAGAAGCGCAACTTCGCCGAGGACGGCCTGATCTGGTCGACGCTGAGCACGTGGGGCTGGATCGCGCTGATCGTCGGCGCCGTGCAGCTCGTCGGCGCGTTCCTCGTCATCACGCGCCGCAGCGGCGGTCCCGTGGTCGCCGCGTCGCTCGGGTTCGTCGGGCTGCTCGTCAACTTCCTGTCGATCGGCGCGTACCCGATCTGGTCGGTCATCCTGCTGGCCGTCAACGCGCTCATCCTGTGGGCGGCCACCGTCCACAGCGACGAGTTCACGTGAGGACGCAGCCCGGACACCGAATCCGGGCGAATCCCGTACCGGGCCTGCGCCGGATCGCCGATGACGCGCGGTCCGGCGCGACGTAGCGTCGATCCGGCAAGCGAACGATGGGAGGTGACATGGCCACGACCATGACCCGCTGGCGTCCGTTCGCCGAGCTGGAGGACATGCGGCGGCGGATGGAGCGGATGTTCGAGGAGATCGGCGACGGCAAGGGCCGCAGCTGGACCCTCGCCATCGATCTCGTCGAGCGCGACGACAGGTACGTCCTGCGCGCCGACGTCCCCGGCATCAAGCCGGAGGACGTGAAGATCGAGGTCGACGACGACGTCCTGACCGTCTCCGCGGAGCACGAGGAGTCCGAGGAGGAGAAGCAGGACAGCTACGTGCGCCGCGAGCGGCGCTACGGCTCGTTCTCGCGCTCCATCACCCTGCCCAAGGGCGTGGGCGCCGACGACATCGAGGCCACCTGCAAGGACGGCGTCCTCGAGGTCAGCTTCCCCAAGCCCAAGGAGGAGGAGCGCAAGCCGATCACGATCACGCCGAAGGCGGCGTAGCCGCGGTCCGGTGGCGCGCCGCGGTCGGTTGACCGGCGCGCCACCGCTCGGGTAGCGTCGCGTGCGTCGTCCAGACGTGCCCGCCGGCCGCTGATGCAACGAGCGGGACGTGCCATCTGGTCCGTGACACGCCGCCGCTCGATCCTCGTCGCGCTCCTCGCCGCCCTGGCCATGCCCTCGGCCGCGCCCGCGGCCCCGGAGGCGCGCTCGCTGCAGTGGCGCGCGTGCGGCGACGGGTTCCAGTGCGCGACGCTGTCGGTCCCGCGCGACTGGGCCCGGCCCCACGGGCCGCGCATCCGCCTGTCGCTGATCCGCCTGCCCGCCACGCGCCCCGGCGACGGCCACGTCCGCTCGCTGCTGGTCAACTTCGGCGGCCCCGGGGCGAGCGGCGTCTCGTCGCTGCGCGGGTCGGGCCGGCTGCTGCGCCGGGCGACGAAGGGCCGCATGCACGTCGTCAGCTGGGACCCGCGCGGCGTGGGCGAGAGCGCCCCGATCCGCTGCCCGGAGGGCAACGACGCCTACTACGACGCCGACCCGGCGACGGCCGAGGGGCTGGCCGCCATGGCGGGCGCGGTCCGCGAGCGCGCCGACGCCTGCTTCGCGCGCTACGGCCGCTACCTCGGCGACATCGGAACCGACCAGACGGTCCGGGACCTCGACGCGATCCGCGCGGCCGTGGGCGACCGCCGGGCCACGTTCCTCGGGCTCTCGTACGGCACCCGCGTGGGGAGCGTCTACGCGCAGACCTTCCCGCGCCGCGTCCGCGCGATGGTGCTCGACGGCAACATGCCGCCGGTCTCCACCGTCACCAGCGTCTCGATCGGGCTGGCGACCGCCTTCGAGGGCGGGCTGGACGAGTACTTCCGGCGATGCGCGCGGATGGCCGAGTGCCCGCTCGGTGACGATCCGGCGGCGGGCTGGGACGCGATCGCCGCCACGCTGCGCAGCGACCCGCCCGTCGTCCCCGGGACCGGCGGCCGACGCATGACGATGGGCCTCTTCAACCAGGTGACGCTGGCCCTGATCATCAACTACCAGGGGTCCAGCGGCGCCGCCGGCCAGGCGATCGCGGCGTATCGGCGCACCGGCGATCCGACCGCGCTGTACGAGCTCGGCAGCGCCATCGCCGGCGCCCGCCGGCCGGACGGGTCCTACGGGAACAACGGCACCGAGACGTTCCAGTTCATCAACTGCCTCGACTGGCAGGACCGCCCGACGCCGGCGCAGGTCGCGGCCACGATCGAGAGCGTGAAGGGCGTCGCCCCGCGCCTGGGCGCGTTCGGCGTGGCCTTCGCGATGATGAACTCGACCGCGTGCCCCGTGGCGGCCAAGCCGGTGCCGGCGATCAGCAGCGACGCGATCCCGCCGGTGCTCGTCGTGGGCAACGACAACGACGCCGAGACGCCGCTCGTCAACAGCCAGGAGATGAGCCAGGCGCTGCGCGGCTCGCGCCTGCTCGTGTGGCGCGGGATGGGGCACACCGCGATCACGACCTCGCCGTGCGTGGCGCGCAAGGCCGGGCGCCACCTGCTCACGCGCGCCCTGCCTCCGGTGGGCGCGACCTGCCCGGACCTGCCGCTCGACTGATCGCCCGGCCACTCGTCCCGCCGACGGGGAGGCCGGTGCGCAGGAGGCTCCACCGGAAACGACGAAACCCCCGCTGTGGCGGGGGTTTCGATTGATGGAGCTAGCCGGACTCGAACCGGCGACCTCCTGGGTGCGATCCAGGCGCTCTCCCAACTGAGCTATAGCCCCGGGCTGGCCTAGTGTAGCCAGGCACCGATGAGCTTTCGCGCGCGGCTGACCCTCTTCTTCGTGCTGATCGTGATCGTGCCGATGCTCTCGGTGGCGATCGTGCTGTTCCGGCTGATCGCCGACAACGAGACCGGGAAGGCCGACGCGGGCCTGCGCGTGACCAGCCGCGTCGCCGTGCGCCTCTACGACGAGGCGCGGTCGGCGGCCGACGACGTCGTCGCGGCGGTGGGCACCGACCGCCAGCTCGCCGCCGCCCTGCGCGACCGGCGCGAGCCCGCCGCCCAGGAGCGGGCGCGGGCGCTGCTGGCGACCCGCGCGATCGAGCGGATCGAGCTCACCGGCGGCGACGTGGACCTCTCGGTCGGCTCCCCGGACGCGATCGCGCCGACCGAGCGCAACCTCGTCGGCGAGGGCGGCGAGCGCTTCGGGCGCCTGGAGGTGTCGGTCACCGCGGCTCGCGAGTACGCCCGCGAGGTGCGCGCCACGACGGGCGACGACGTCGCGGTGACGGCCGGCGGCCGGCTGCTGGCCAGCACGGTCCGCGGGCTGACGCTCGAGCAGGTGCCCGCCGCCGGCGGCCCGGTCGACGTCGAGGTCGGCGACGAGCGCTACCGGGCCGTGACCGTCGACGAGCCCGGGTTCGGCGGCGGGACGGTCGCGGTCACGGTCTTCGGCGACGAGGCGGGCGAGGGCGCCGTCACCCGCAGCCGCTGGCTGGCGGCCGGCATCCTCTTCGGCTTCCTCGTGCTCGCGCTGACGTTCGCGGTCGCCGTCTCGCGGTCGCTGCAGGCGCAGATCGGCTCGTTCCTGGCCGCCGCGCGCCGCATCGCCTCGGGCGACTTCTCGACCGAGGTCACCACGACCGGACGCGACGAGTTCGCCGAGCTCGGCGCCGAGTTCAACAAGATGTCCCACCAGCTCGAGGCGCGGCTGGAGGACCTGCGCCAGGAGCGCGCGCGGCTGCAGACGTCGCTGCGGCGCATCGGCCAGACGTTCGCGTCCAACCTCGACCGCGACGCGCTGCTGGAGATCGTCGTGCGGACCGCCGTCGACGGCCTCGGCGCCGGCGGCGGCCGCGCCAGCGCCCGCCCGGCGCCCGGCCGGCCGCTGCAGGAGGTCGTTCGCGCCGGCGAGGTCGACGAGAGCCTCGAGACGCTGCGCCGTGCCGAGGCCGAGGCGCTGGCCGGCGGCCAGGCGGCCGAGGCGTCCGACGGCGACGCGCACGCGCTCGCCCACGCGCTGTCGGGCCCGGAGCCGGGCGAGCTCATCGGGCTCCTGTCGGTCGTGCGCACCGGCGCGCCGTTCGAGGACCGCGACCGCGAGCTGTTCTCCTACCTGGCCGGCACCGCGTCGGTTTCGATCCAGAACGTCGCGCTGCACGAGGCCGTGCAGCGCCAGGCGGTCACCGACGAGCTGACCGGCCTGTTCAACCACCGCCGCTTCCAGGAGGCGATCGTCGCCGAGGTCGAGCGCGCCCGCCGGTTCAACCAGCCGGTGAGCCTCGTGATGCTCGACATCGACCACTTCAAGCGCGTCAACGACACCTACGGCCACCAGCAGGGCGACCGCGTGCTCGCCGAGGTCGCGCGGGTGCTGCGCGAGAGCTCGCGCGAGATCGACGCGCCCGCCCGCTACGGCGGCGAGGAGCTGGCGCTGGTCGTGCCCCAGACCGACCTCGACGGCGCCTACCTGCTCGCCGAGCGCGTGCGCCAGGAGGTCGAGGCGCTCGACATCCCCCTGCTGGACGGCAGCGGGTCGATCCGCGTGACCGCGAGCCTCGGCGTCGCCTCGCTGCCGGCCAACGCCGACGACGGGGGCAGCCTGATCGCGGCCGCCGATGCCGCGCTGTACGCGGCGAAGCGGGCGGGCCGCAACAAGACGATGCGGGCGGACGGTAAGGTCTAGGCCTCACGATGGGACTGCTCGACGACGCCATCCGCGAGCACCTCGAGCTGAAGCGGCGCCACGGCGCCGATCCGTCCGAGGTGGCCCGCCAGGAGCAGGAGGCGCTCGGCCCGGCCCGCCGCGGACCCGAGCCGCTCGAGGTCACCGAGCCCGAGCCTGCGCCCGCCCCGGCGGACTACGAGGCCGAGCACGACTGGGGCCACGAGGCCGAGGCGCCCGCGGCCGAGGCCGAGGCGGTCGCCCCGCCCGAGCCGGTCGCGCCGGAGCCGGTGCACGAGCCCGTGGCCGAGCCGGAGCCCGAGCCCGAGCCGGTCCGCGAGCCGGAGCCCGAGCCCGAGCCGGCCGCCGAGGCCCCGCCGCCGCCCGCCGTGCGCGAGGACCTCGACCAGCCCACGGTCGCCTTCGACGCCGCCGACGTCGAGGCGGCCCAGCGCCGGCCCGCCGCGGCCGAGCCGCCGGCCGCCGAGCCGCCCGCGCCGGCGTCCGAGGGCGAGGAGGAGGACGTGCTCGAGGAGACGCCGGACTTCCTCCAGGAGACGCCCGAGCACGACCGGCTCTGGTTCGAGCAGCGCCCGCCCCGGGACTTCGACTTCGACGGCTGAGCCGCGATGGCCCACCGGCTGACGTGGCTTGACGTGTTCACGGCCGAGCCGCTGCTCGGCAACCAGCTCGCGGTCGTCCACGACGCCGACGGCGTCGGCGAGGACGCGATGGGCCGCTTCGCGGCGGAGACGAACCTGTCGGAGACGACGTACGTGCAGTCGCCGACCGCCGACGGGGCCGACTACCGCAACCGCATCTGGATGCCGCATCGCGAGCTGCCGTTCGCGGGCCACCCGTCGCTGGGCACGGCGGTCGCCGTGGCGCTGGCGCGCGGGCTCGACGAGGCGACCTACGTGCAGCAGACCCAGCCGGGCCTGCAGACGATCGACGTGCGCCGCGACGGTCGCCGCGGGCACGCCTCGATGCTCCAGGACCCCGCCGAGTTCGGCCCGGAGCTCGACGCCGGGCGCGTGCTGGAGGCGATCGGGCTGTCGGGCGCCGACGGCGACCCCGAGGTGCCCTGCCAGATCGTGTCGACCGGGTTCGCCCACGTGATGGCGCCGATCGCCGATCCGGGCGCGCTCGCGCGCGTGCGGCCCGACCCCTCGCGGATGGCCGCGCTCATGGACGAGGTCGGCCAGGGCGTCCTCTACGTCGCCGCGCGCGCCGGCGACGGCGACGTGCGCGCCCGCGGGTTCTTCCTGCAGGACGGGCTGCCGCGCGAGGATCCCGGCACCGGCTCGGCCGCGGGCCCGCTGATGGCCCATCTGCACGCGCGGACCGGCCTGGAGCGCATGCGCGTCGTGCAGGGCGCCGAGATGCGCCGCACGTGCGCGATCGACTGCGCGATGGAGCGCGGGCAGCCGCGCGTCGGGGGCGATGTGACCGTCGTCTTCGAATCCGAGGTCGAGCTCTGACGCGCCCGCCCTCGGTCGTCCGTCCAAACGACGGCGCGGGGATGCAAGTGGCGCCGCTGCCTGCCGACCAAGGGAGTGCCACATACCGCGCGGCGCCCCCGGGGAACAGGCGTCGCGCATCAAGGTAACGCGTGAGAGGCGCCCCTCCGATGAGCGGGGGCGTCTCTCCACGCGCTACGTGACGGCGACCGTGGCGATGATCCGCCGCAGCGCGAGCGGGTCGATCGTCGGCTCGTGCCCCGGCTCGCGCGAGGTCAGCTCGTCGAAGATGAGCCCGTTGAGCAGCGTGAGCATGAGGTCGGCGTCGCGCTCGGGCGCGGTCGAGCCGGCCGCGATCGCCACCGGGATCATCAGCCGCACGAAGAGCTGGCGCGACTCGCGCATGCGCGCGGCGATCTCCGGCCGCCGCGCCCCCGCCAGGTACAGCTCGTAGCGCATGAGCTGGATGTCGGGCCGCGCGCGGATCCACTCGGTGATCCCGGCGGCGATGCGCTCGTAGTCGAGCTCGCCCCTGCCGGCGGCCAGCGTCATCGCGATCTCGTGGCTGATGCCGGCGACGGCGGCGTGGTCGATCTCGGCCAGCCGCTCCACGGCCGCGTCGATGAGCTGCTGGCGGGTCTTGAAGTAGTAGGTCGTCGAGCCGTGGGGGACCCCGGCCTGCGCCTCGACGGCGCGGTGGGTGACCGCCTCGAGCCCGCCCTCGCCGATCAGCGCGAGGGTCGCGTCGAGGAGCTCGGTGCGGCGGTCGGGCTTGGCGGTCACGGCGCGCATCTTGACAGACGGCGCAGCTCCTTCTACGTTTGTAGAGAAACCATCTGCACTTCTGAGAAAGACTGCTCCACATGTCCGCCACCGTCGCCTCTCCCCCCGCTGCGAGCGAGTCCCCGGCGGACCCACTCGCCGCCCGCCGCTGGCTGATCCTCGCGCTCGTCTGCTGCGCCCAGTTCCTGGCCGCCGTCGACGACACCATCGTCAACACGGCCCTGCCGTCGATCGGCGCGGAGCTCGGCTTCGGCGAGCGCAGCCTGTCGTGGGTCGTCAACGCCTACCTGCTCGGGTTCGGCGGGTTCCTCCTGCTCGGCGGCCGCGCCGCCGACGTGCTCGGCCGCGCGCGCGTGTTCCGCACCGGCGTCGGCCTGTTCACCGCGTTCTCGGTGCTGGCCGGCGTCGCCGCCAGCGCCGAGCTGCTGATCGGCGCCCGCGGCCTGCAGGGGCTGGGCGCCGCGCTGCTGTCCCCGGCGGCCCTGGCGATCGTCGTGACCACGTTCCCGGCGGGTCGCGAGCGCACCACCGCGCTCGGCGTGTGGGCGGCGCTGCTCGGGCTGGGCGCCGCCACCGGGCTCGTCGCCGGCGGCGCGCTCACCGAGACCGCCGGCTGGCGCTGGGTGTTCTTCATCAACGTGCCGATCGGCGTCGCGGTGCTCGTCGCCTCCCTGCGGGTGCTGCCGGCCGATCCGCCGCGGGCGCGGCGCGCCCGCCTCGACGCGCCCGGCGCGGTGCTGGCGACCGCGGGCCTCCTGGCGATCGTCTTCAGCGTGGTCGAGGCGCCCGACGCCGGCTGGGGCTCGGCGCGCACGCTGGCCGGCCTGGCGCTCGGCGGCGCGCTGCTGGCCGCGTTCGCCCGGCACGAGGGCCGCGCGCCCGCGCCGCTGGTACCGCCGGCGGTCGTGAGCCGCCGGGCGGTGGCGGTGGCCAACGGCGTGACGCTGCTGGCCGCGGCGGGCCTCTACGCGATGTTCTTCTTCATGACGCTGTTCATGCAGGTCGTGCTGGGCTGGTCGCCGCTGCGCGCGGGCCTGTCGGGCCTGGGGTTCAGCATCGTGTTCCTGCTCGTCAGCGGCATGGCCACCCGGCTCGTCGAGCGGGTCCCCGCCCGGGCGCTGATCGCCGCCGGCTCGGGCGTGGCCGCGATCGGCCTGCTGCTGTGGACGCGCACCGACCCGCAGAGCGGCTACGTCGACACGATCCTGCCGGCGATGGCCGTCGCCGCGATCGGCATGGGCCTGGCGTTCGTCCCGCTCACCGCGGCGGCCACGAGCGCGGCGACCGGTCCCGACGCCGGGATCGTCTCCGGCCTGCTGAGCACCTCGCAGCAGATCGGCGGCGCGATCGGCGTGGCGGTCCTCGTGACGATCGCCAGCGCGGAGACCGCGTCGCTGGCGGCCGCCGGCACCCCGCAGATGCAGGCGATCTCCGACGGCTTCCACGTCGCCTTCCGCATCGACGCGGCGGTGCTGCTCGCGGCCGCGCTGCTGGCGCCGCTGCTGGGCCGCGTCCGCGTCACGGGCCCGCCGCTGCCGGCGTAGGGGGCGCTCAGGCGACGAGCGCCACGACGACGATCACGATCACCGCGACGAGCAGGAGCGTCGCGGTGATGCTGACCGGCTTCTGGCGCCACCAGAACCCGGGGTCGGCGCGGTCGGCGCTGTAGCGCCCCTCGGGCGGCGTCCCGACCCAGTCGTCGTCATCGTCGGCCATGCGGGCAAGGATGCCCGCCGCGCCGGTCGCTCACGCGCGGCGGGGCGTGCGGATGGCCGCCGACTACCTATCCTTCTGACGGCCCGGGGGCGTGGTGCTAACGGGAACACGTCGCGTTTGCAACGCGAAGTTGGGGGTTCGATTCCCCCCGCCTCCATCGACGACCGCTGCTCAGCCCAGGCGCGCGGCCAGCGGCGCCAGGTGCTCGTCGACGCGCTCGGCGGCCAGCGCGCGCAGCCCCGGCACGTCGGGGCCCGTCACCCAGCCCTCGACGCCGAGGGCGATCGCCTCCGGCAGGCCGCGGGCGCCGAAGCGCAGCTCCGCGTCGTGCAGCGGCGGCACCGCGCGCAGGCGGGCGACCGCGTCCTCCACCGCGGCGGCGACGAGGCCGGCGTGGTGGTCGAGGTAGTCGCGCTCCGGGTTCAGCGCCCCCGTCGTCGCGGCGACGCGGGCGATCAGCAGCGACAGCAGCGGCTCGTCCTCCAGCGGCGCGTGCGCCGGGAACCAGGAGTCGGCGTGGACGGGCGCGGCCCGCACTCCCAGGCCCGCCACCAGCGCGCGCCCCTCCTCGGGGGAGCAGGCGCGCAGCTCGAGCGTGAGGCTGACCATGTGCGCCACCCTAGCAGCGCACGTTAGGCCACCCTAATTCGTGCTTGAGGCGTGGGGAAGGAGGCCCTTGCGGACCAGCGGCAGGCCGTGCGGCGCGCCCGGGTTGGCGAACAGCGTCTGGTGCACGCCGATCTCGCCCGCCTCGAAGGCGAGCGCGGCGCCCGTCATGTAGAGGCGCCACACGCGCTCGCGGTCACTGCCGGCGATCTCGATCGCGCGCTCGCGGTTGGCGGCGAGGTTGCGCACCCACTCGCGCAGCGTCAGCGCGTAGTGCTCGCGCAGCGACTCGTCGTCGCGCGTCTCGAAGCCCGCCCGCTCGGCCGCCTCGACGACCGTGCCGAGCAGCGACAGCTCTCCGTCGGGGAACACGTAGCGCGACAGGAACGTCGCGTCGCTCGCCCACGGCTTGCGCTTCACGTGCGGGGCGACGCGCGAGATCCCGTGGTTGAGGAACAGCCCGCCCGGCCGCAGGATCGAGCGCACGCGCGTGAAGTAGTCGCCGAGCTGCTCGCGCCCGACGTGCTCGTACATCCCGACCGACGCGATCTTGTCGTACGGCCCGTCGGCGATCTCGCGGTAGTCGGCCAGGCGGATCTCGACGCGATCCGACAGGCCCGCCTCGCGCACCCGCTCGCGCGCGAGCTCGGCCTGCGCCTCGGAGATCGTCACGCCGACCGCCTGGACGCCGTGCTCGCGCGCGGCGTGGATGACGAGCGAGCCCCAGCCGCAGCCGACGTCGAGGAAGCGCTCGCCCTCGGCCAGGCGCAGCTTGCGGCAGATCAGCTCGAGCTTGCGCTCCTGCGCGACGTCGACGCTCTCGCTCGGGTCCGCGAAGTACGCGCACGAGTAGACCATCGTGGGCCCGAGCACGAGCCGGTAGAACTCGTTGGAGACGTCGTAGTGGTGGCGGATCGCGCGGCGGTCGCGCCGCAGCGAGTGGACGCGCCCCTCCTTGCGGAACTCCGCCGCGGGGATCTGCGGCTTGCCGCCTCGCAGCGCGCCGAGGCGGCGCGCCGTCTTCACGAGCAGCGCGAGCTCGGACGGCCCCAGGTGCAGGCCCTCGAAGCGGGTGCGCAGGCCGAGGATCTCCTCGATGTCGCCGTCCACGTCGACCTCGCCGCTCACCCAGGCGCGGGCGATGCCCATCTCCCCGGGCCGCCACACGACGTGCGACAGCGCCCGGGGGGAGCGCAGGATGACGGCGGGATGCGACGGGTCGCCGTCGACGGCGGGCAGCTCGCTGCCGTCCCAGAAGCGGACACGGATGAGGCGGGCGCCCGGGGCGAGCGCGTCGATGCGCGCGGCCAGCGGGGCGACGATCTCGGCGCAGCTCATGCGACGGCACCCTACCTGGCGCCGCTACGCCGGTAGCGCGGCCATCACCTCCCCGGCGACGCGGTCGGTCGCCGCGCCCGTCCCGCCGAGCAGCCGCCGCGAGAGCTGCGCGCGGCGGAAGTACAGCGGCGCGTCGTGCTCCCACGTCGCCCCGATGCCGCCGTGCACGGAGATGTTCACCCGCGTGGCGTGGTCCAGCGCGCGGCCGGCCACCGACCGGGCCGCCGACGCCGCCAGCGCCAGCTCGTCGGGCTTGGACTCGCCGGCCCAGCCCGCGTAGTAGAGGAGCGAGCGGCCGTTCTCCAGCAGCCGCAGCACCTCGACGAGCTGGTGCTTGATCGCCTGGTAGGAGCCGATCGCGCGCCCGAACGTGTAGCGCTCCTTGGCGTAGGCGACCGCCAGGTCCAGGCACGTCTCGACCGTGCCCAGCGACTCGGCCGCGATCAGCGCCTGCGCCAGGTGCCAGGCGGCCGCGGCGTCGTCGGCGCTCACGTCCAGGGGCGTCGCGGCCGCGCCCGCCAGCGACACGTGCCCGAGCGAGCGGGTCGCGTCGTAGCGGGTCACCGCCTCGACCGTCGCGCCCTCGACGACGGTCACCGCGCCGCCCTCGCCGACGACGACGAAGATGTCGGCGCCGGGCGCGTCGATCACCCACGACGCGGTGTCGCCGCCCGCGGGCACGCGCGCCTTGCCCTCCGGCGCGTCCCACGTCCAGCCCGCGTCGAGGTCGCCCGGCGGCATCGCGGCGACGAACGCGGCCCGGCGCTCGCCCGCGGCGATCGCCTCCACGCCGTCCCAGCCGCCCCGGTCCAGCAGCCAGGACGCCGGCAGGTGCCCGAGCAGCGGCACGCCGGCCAGCACGCGCCCGCACTCGCCCAGCACGAGCATGGCGTCGAACGGGCCCAGCCCGGCGCCGCCGTTGTCCTCGGAGACCAGCAGCCCGCTCCAGCCCGCCTCGCAGGCCGCCGGCCACAGGTCGGGCAGGGTGCCGCCCTCGAGCGCGGCCCGCGCCGCCTCGACCGTCGCCACGCGCGACAGCGTCCCGCGCGCGGCCTCGCGCAGCAGCTCCTGCTCGTCGCTCAGCGCCAGGTTCATGCCGTCACCTCCCGCTCCTTCGCGCGCAGCTCGGAGAACGGCACGCCCTTGTCCAGCCGCGGCTCGGACGGCAGCCCGAGCACGCGCTCGCCGACCGTGTTGCGCAGGATCTCCTCGGTCCCGCCGGCCGACTTCAGGCCCGGCAGGAACGAGATCGCGTACGCCCACTCGCCGCCGTCCTCGAGCGCGTCGGGCCCGATCACGTCGGCGATCAGGTCGGTCGCCGCGATCGCCGCGTTCACGGTCGTCACCTTCGCCAGCGCCGACTCGGGCCCGGGGATCTGGCCGCCCTGCAGCGCGGTCAGCGTCCGGTAGCCGGTGAAGCGCAGCGCGAGCAGGTCGGCGGCGACCTCGCCCAGGCGCTTGCGCACGTCGGGGTCGCGCCGCGCCGCCGGGTCGGCGGCGATCGGGGCGGCGAAGCGGTCGGCGCGGTAGCCGAGCCCCTCGGAGCCCAGGCCGATCGTCAGCCGCTCGAACATGAGCGTCGTCAGCGCCGTGCCCCACCCGTTGCCGACGCCGCCCACGACCGCGTCGGCATCGAGGCGCACGTCGTCGAAGAAGACCTCGTTGAACTCGGCCTCGCCGGAGATCTGGCGCAGCCCGCGCACGGTGACGCCGGGCGCGTCCATCGGCACCACGAACATCGTCAGGCCCTTGTGCTTGGGCACGTCGGGATCGGTGCGCGCCAGCAGCAGGCCGTAGCTCGCGAACTGGGCGTTCGTGGTCCACACCTTCTGGCCGTTCAGCGTCCAGGAGCCGTCGCCCTCGGCGCGGGCGCGCGCCTGCACGCCGGCGAGGTCCGAGCCGGCGGCCGGCTCCGAGAAGAGCTGGCACCACACCTCGTCGCCGTGCAGCATCGGGCCCAGGTAGCGGGCCTTCTGCTCGTCGCTGCCGTGGGCGATGATCGTCGGCCCGAGCATCCCGACGCCGATCACGTCGAGGATCCCGGGCACGCCGGCCCGGCTGATCTCCTGGTTGACGATGACCTGCTCGATCGGCCCGAGCCCCTGGCCGCCGACCTCCTTGGGCCACACGACCCCGGCCAGCCCGCCCGCGGCCAGCTTGCCCTGCCAGGCGCGCCGCGCCGCCAGGTACTCGGCCTCGTCGCCGCCGTCGGGCAGCCGCGCGGGCGGCGCCTCGTCGCGATGCTCCTCGAGCCAGGCCCGCACCCGGGCCCGGAACGCTGCCTGCTCAGGGGTGTCGTTGAGGTCCACCCGTCCCTCCTCCGTTGGCTGACCGGCCAGTCAGCGAAAGCCTACGGGATGAAGTACATCGGGTTGGGCAGCTTGAACGTCCGGTTCGCGTAGCCGCCGGCCAGATCGGAGTCCTGGTCGCCGACGTTGACGAGGATGTCGTAGCCGGCCCGCTCGATCTTGCGCCGCTGGCCCGACTTGAACGGGATCACCGACGGCGCCGACAGGTCCGCCGTGGGGCGCAGGATCAGCTTCTGGTAGCGCGTGAAGCCGGCCTCGCGCAGGTTGCGGATCGTGACGTCGCGCATCTGCGTCACGCGGCCGGTGATGAAGAACACCTTCACGCCGCGGCGCAGCGCGAGCTGGTAGAGCTGGCGCGTCTCGACGATCGGCGGCAGCGCGGCGCTCATCACGCAGTTCACGCCGGCCGCTCCGTCGTCGAACGGCAGGTCGCCCGGCTTGCGGCACGGGTACTGCGAGAGCGACGTGTCGTCGATGTCCAGGACGAGCGCCGGTTTGCGGCCCTTCTGGAGCGTGCGCAGCTCGGCGCGCAGCGCGCGGCGCGCCTTGCGGAGCTGCGGGACCGTGTCGCGCGTGTACTGGCCGCTGTCGTAGTACTCCACGACCACGGGGCGCGGCTGGGGCGGGGGCGGCGGCGCGGCCAGCGCGACGGCGGCGCCGGCGCCGAGGGTGGCCGCGGCGAGGGCGGCGGCGAGAAGGCGGGACATGGCGCAACGCTACCTGCGCCCGTCATGCTCTGGCCATGGCCGACCTGATCGTCGACGTCGACGCCGTCCTCGCCGACCTGCGCGACCTGGCCGCACGCACGGGCGGGCCCGGCGGCGCGCGCCGCGTCGCCTGGACCGAGGGCTGGCTGGAGGCGCGCCGCTGGCTCATCGGCCGCCTGGAGGCGCTGCCCGTCGAGGTGGACCGCGACGAGGCCGGCAACCTGTGGGCGCGGATGGCGGGCGCCGTGTCCGACGACGGCTTCGTGATCGTCGGCTCGCACCTGGACGCGGTCCCGGCCGGCGGCTGGCTCGACGGCGCGCTGGGGGTCGCCGCCGCGCTGGGCGTCCTGCGGGCGCTCGCCGCCGCCGGGGAGCCGCCGGCCGTGCCGGTCGCGCTGGTCGACTGGGCCGACGAGGAGGGCGCCCGCTTCGGACGCTCGCTGCTGGGCTCGTCGGCCGCCGCGGGTACGCTCGACCCCGACGCGGTGCGCGACCTCGTCGACGCCGACGGTGTGCGCCTCGTGGACGCGCTCGCGGCGTGCGGCGTCGACCTCGACCGCGCGCCGCTCGCGAGCGCCCGCCTCGACGAGGCCCGCGCCTATCTCGAGCTGCACATCGAGCAGGGGCCGGTGCTCCTCGACGCCGGCCGCCCGGCGAGCGCGGTGAGCGGCACGGTGGGCGTGGAGCGGCTCGCCGTCGCCTTCTCGGGCCAGGCCGCGCACGCCGGGTCCACGCCGATGCGCCTGCGCCGCGACGCGCTGGCGGCCGCCGCGACGGCGCTGCTGGAGATCCGCGAGATCGGCCTCCACCACGACGGCGTCGCCACGGTCGGGTCGGTGCGGGCGCAGCCGGGGATCGTCACCGCGGTGGCGGGCGAGGCGGAGCTGCTGGTCGACCTGCGCCATCTCGGCGCGGGCGCCCTGGCTTCGATGCGCGCCGAGGCGGTCGCGGCGTGCGAGCGCGCCGCGGCCGCGCACGGGTGCACGGTCGCCGCCCGCCCGCTGTTCGCCGCCGCGCCGGCGCCGTTCGACCCGCGGCTGGTGACGATCGCCGCGGACGCCGTCGCGGCGGCCGGGGGCGGCGACGGCCCGCCGATCCCGAGCGGGCCGCTGCACGACGCGACCGAGGTCAGCCGGCGGGTGCCGACCGCGATGCTGTTCGCGCAGTCCGACCCGCCGCTGTCGCACACCGCGGTCGAGGACTCGCCGATCGCGGCGCTGCGCGTCGCGATCGAGGCCTACGGCCGGGCGGCTGGGCGGACCATCCAGTCGGCCGGCGCGGGCGAGCTCTGAGCCGTGCGTGGCGGCGCCGCGGCCTGGGTAACCGGGCGCCATGCTCATCGCCGCGATCATCGTCGTCTGCATCGTGCTGGCGGTCCTCGCCTTCCTGCTGCCGCGCCTGTCGCGCCATCCGCAGCGGGGCGTCGACAAGGCGCTCGGCGTCGGCCAGAGCGGCGCGGGCTCCGCGCCCGGGCCCGTGGGCCGCTGGCTGCAGAAGCCGTTCGCCTCGTCGCGCAAGGCCACGAACCGCAGCGCCGCCAAGGGCCGCGAGGGCCGCTCCAAGCTGCCGCTCTAGGGGGAACGCTCGCCCTGCGGGCTCGGTTCCCTCAGCGGGTGTTCGCCCGGGGGGCGAAACCCGCGCGCCGCGGCGCCCCTAGCGGCGCGCTGCGGCGCGGAAGCCGGCGTCCAGCAGCTTGCGGGCCTGGACGCCCGGGTCGGGCGAGTGCAGCAGCACGACGCCCAGCCGCACGCCGCCGCGCGTCGCGCTGGCCACCAGGCAGCGGCCCGCCTTCTTCGTGTAGCCGGTCTTGATCCCCGTCACCCCGCGGTAGCCGGTGAGGATCAGCGGGTTGTGCGAGGTCAGCCACAGCTTGCCGCCCTTGATCGGGAACGGCAGCACGACCTGGCGGCGGCGCACGATCCGCGCCAGGCGCGGCTCGTCGAGCACCGCCCGCGCCAGCGCGGCGAGGTCGGCCGCGCACGAGTGGTTGCCGCGGTCCTGCAGGCCGTCGGGCCGCGCGAACCGCGTGCACGCCAGCCCCATCCGCTCGGCCCGCGCGTTCATCGCCGCCACGAACCGCCGCATGCTGCCCGACACGTGCTGGGCCAGCGCGATCGCGGCGTCGTTGCCGGACACGACCATCAGCCCGTTCAGCAGCGTCTCGAGCCGCACCCGCTTGCCCTTGGGCAGCAGCCCGATCCCCGACCCCTCGTAGGCGAGCGCCTGCCTGGTCACGCGCACGCGCTCGCCCGGCTCGGCGCGGTCGGCGACGACGAGCGCGGTCATCATCTTCGTGAGGCTGGCGATCGGCAGCACGCGCTCGGGCTCGCGGCGCCACAGCACCTCGCCGGTGTCGAGGTCGAACAGCAGCCCGGCGCGCGGCGGCTTGCGCAGGCGCACGTCGACGACGTCGGCGGTCCCGGCCAGGGCCACGTCGAGCGGCTGGCGGGCGATCACCTCGGCGGTCGGGGGTCCGTTGAACGCCTGCTGGACGAGCGGTGCGGTGCGCGGACCCGCGGTCGCGGCCGGGTCGGCGTCGCCGTCGCGCTGCGACCAGCCCCAGGCCGCGAGCCCGCCCACGACGAGCAGCGCGAGCACGGCCGTCAGTGCGCGCGCGGTCCGGCTCACGACGGCGGCGGCGGCTCGCGCAGCGCGCCCAGCACGCCGAAGCCGAGCAGGGCGAGCACGAGCAGGGAGAGGGCGGTCAGCGGGTCGGGGCCGTTGCGCACGGCGACGGCGATCGTCAGGCCCCCGAGGATCGCGATCATCGCCAGCGCGCCCACCAGGATCGCCGTCCTCACGACAGCGCGGCGGCACGCCCGCGCGCCAGCAGCACCTCGGGCGTCTTCACGCGCGTGGCCAGCGGGCGGGCGACGGCCATCCCCAGCGCGAACGCCACGCCCTGGGCGGCCAGCAGCGTCGCCGGCCCGGCGAGGACGGCGAGCGCGACCTGCAGCGCGGCCCACGCGCCGAGCACGGCGGCGAGCGGCAGCGCGACGATCGTCGAGAACACGATCGCGAGCACGACCGCGAGCACGCGGCCCCACGGGTACAGCCGCAGGTAGGCGCCCAGGACGGCGGCGACGGCGCCGGTCGCCCCGGCCAGCGCGACGTGCCCGTCGGCGCCGAGCGCGAGCTGGGCGAGCGCGGCCACCCCGCCGCCGGCGACGAGGAAGGCGGCGAAGCGCACGCGGCCGAGGGCGTCCTCGACCGTCGGGCCCAGCAGCCACAGGAACAGCAGGTTCGCCAGCACGGCGAAGACGCTGCCGTCGAGGCCGGCGACCGGGAAGGCGATCGCGATCGCGGCCAGCAGCGCCAGCGTGACGATCGGGAGGCGATCGCGCGGGATGTCGTCGGTCACCGGGATCACGGGGTGAACCTACCGGCGCGGCGGTCGGTCAGGCCGCGGCGACCGGACCGTGGCCGGGCCGGCGCTGGGGCACGTGCTGGTCGGCGTGGTAGCTGGAGCGCACGAGCGGGCCGGCGGCGATGTGGTCGAAGCCGAGCTCGTAGGCCGCGGCCTCCAGCGCCTCGAACTCGTCGGGGTGCCAGTAGCGGACGACCGGCAGGTGGCGCTCGGTCGGGCGCAGGTACTGGCCGACGGTGAGCACCTGGACGCCGGCCTCGCGCAGGTCCTCGAACGCGGCGACCATCTCGTCGTGCGTCTCGCCGAGCCCGACCATCAGGCCGGACTTCGTCGTGACCTCGCCCTCGCCCATCGCCTTCGCGTTGCGCAGCACCCGCAGCGAGCGCTTCCAGGTGGAGCCGCGGCGGGCCACCGGATAGAGGCGCGGCACGACCTCGACGTTGTGGTTGAAGACGTCGGGGCGCTCGGCGATCACGGTCGCCAGCGGCATCTCCTGGCCCTGGAAGTCCGGGGTCAGGACCTCGACCTGGCAGCCGGGGGCCTGGCGGCGGACCTGGCGGATCGTGGCCGCCCAGATGCGCGCGCCCTTGTCGGGCAGGTCGTCGCGGTCGACGCTCGTGATGACCGCGTGGCGCAGGCCCAGGCGCGCGATCGAGCGCGCGACGCGCGCGGGCTCGAGCGGGTCGTTCCAGGTCGGCTTGCCGGTCTTCACGTGGCAGAACCCGCAGCGGCGGGTGCACGTGTCGCCGAGGATCATGAACGTGGCGGTGCCGCGCTCCCAGCACTCGCCGACGTTCGGGCAGGCCGCCTCCTGGCACACCGTGTGCAGGTTCTCGGCGTCCATCAGCGCCCGCAGCTCGCGGTACTTGGCGCCGCCGGGCGGCGGCACCTTGAACCAGCGCGGCTTGCGCTCGCGCAGCGGGCGCACGTCGGGGCCCAGCACGGTCAGCACGTCCATGCCGCCGGGGTTGGCCCGCGAGCGGGTCTGATGCCTGCGCTGCTCGACCGCCACGTCCATCAGCCTACCGGGCCGGGGCCGCCGGCCCGTGGCCTCAGCGGGTGGCGCCGTTCGTCGTGACGTTGGTGCGGTTGCCGGCCGCGTCGGTGACCGTCACGCGCAGGCTGAAGCCCTGCGTGGCGTCGCGCCGCAGCAGCGTCCGCGTGGCCGCGGTCATCCGCGAGGTGAGGCGCACCCACCCGGCGGTCGCGTGCACCTGGCCGGTGACCTCGCGCTGGCGCTGGCGCCCGACGCGCAGCGTGGCCGACACCGAGCAGGCCTCGTTGCACGACACCGTGAACGGCAGGCCGCGGCGGATCAGCGTGGTCGCCCGCGGGTTCGTCGTCACCGCGACGACGACGCGCGGGTCGCTCGTGTCGTCGGGCGCCTCGCCGAGCGAGGTCAGCGAGACGATCGGCGTGTCGGCGGTGGCCGACGACGAGCTGCGGTAGGCGATCGTCGCGCGCTGGCTGTCGGTCGAGATCGGGCTCGCCGCGCCGGTGGAGAGGTCGACCGTGTACAGGCGCGGCATCTCGTCGGCGCCCGGCCGCAGCGAGGCCAGCGCGGTGCCGCTGCGCGTGATCGTCAGGCCGGCGGCGCCCTCGGCGGGCACGCCGAGCTCGCCGATCGAGCGCACGAGCGCGGCCTGGGTCGGCGCGGTCACGAGCGCGTCGCGGCCGGTGTCGATCCCGTACATCGAGGCCGCGCCGCCGCTGGTGGGCGGCGTCGTGTAGGCGAGCGCGGCGAGGACCGGCGTGCTGCCGGTGCCGGGGTCGCTCGGGTCGTAGGCGTACGGCGAGTCGACGCCGGCGACCTGGCCGTTGACCATCGAGATGCGCAGGTTCTGCTCGGTGCTCGAGTACGAGCGCGCCTGCAGCGACGACGGGTCGATGGCGAACGCGAACGTGGCGCCGTTCAGCGGCGGGCTGAACGGCGTGTTGCTCACCGGGGTCGCGGCGCCGGTGACCGGGTTGATGATGTAGACGCGGTTGGTGGAGCCCAGCCCGTACATGCGCCCGATGCCGTCGGCCCACCCGATCCCGACCAGCGTCTCGCCGGTCTGCAGCCCGCTGACCGTCAGCGCGCCCTGCAGGTTGCCGGGCGAGTCGGAGCGGAACAGGAGGATCTGGTTGTCCTCGGTGAGACCGGCGAGCTGCTCGGCGGCCGAGGCGGCCGCCGGCGCGCACAGGCCCAGACCGGCGGCGAGCGCGAGGGTGCGGAGGATCGCGAGCGGGCGCATCCGCGGCATTCTTGCGCAGCGCGGGGGGTCGGCGTGCAGGATTGCCGCCAGGATCGTGCGACGTATGGCGCAACGCAGGTCGACCACCCCCGGCCGGCCCGCCGCCCCTCAGGCGTGCGCCGGCTCCGGCAGCGCCCGGGCGGGCGACACGATCCGCTGGCGCAGCCCGCACTCCTGCGCGAAGCGCCAGGCGATCCGCTTGCGGAAGCACGGCAGCAGCCCGGTGCGCCCGGTCACCTCGGCCAGCGACGTCGTGCGCGCGTCGGGCAGCCCGCACGGCACGATCCAGCTCCACGGCTCGAGGTCGTTGTCGAGGTTGATCGCGAACCCGTGCGTCGTGACGCCGCGCGACACGTGCACGCCGATCGAGGCGATCTTCGCGTCGCCGACCCAGACGCCGGTCAGCGAGACGTCCTCCGCCATGCGCCCGCGCGCCTCGACGCCCTCGTCGGCCAGCGCGGCGACGAGCGCCCGCTCCATCCGCGCGACGTGGTCGCGGGCGCGCTCGACGCGCATGATCGGGTAGCCGACGAGCTGCCCGGGCGCGTGGTGGGTGACCTTGCCGCCGCGGTCGACGTCGACGATGTCGATGCCCCGCTCGCGGTACCACGCCTCGGGGAGCGTCAGCTCGCCGGGCGGCGTGCGGCGGCCGCGGGTGTAGCAGAGCGGGTGCTCCAGCAGCAGCAGCGTGTCGGGGATCGCGTCGGCCGCGCGCGCGTCCGCGTAGCGGTGCTGGAGCGCCAGCGCGGCGCGGTACTCGACGAGGCCGAGGTTGACGACGTGCAGATCGGCCATGCGACCATGATGGCATGCCCGACCACGCGCGGATCGTGTCCGTCAACGTCGGCGGCCCCGCGCCGCTGGGCCGCTGGCGCGGCCAGATCATCCACAGCTCGATCGTCAAGACGCCCGTCGAGGGACGCGTCCGCGCCGAGGGCGTGAACCTCACCGGCGACCGCCAGACCGACTGGCGCGTGCACGGCGGGCCCGACAAGGCCGTCTACGCGTACGCCCGCGAGGACGCCGACTGGTGGTCGCAGGAGCTCGGCCGCGAGCTGCCGCCGGGGATGTTCGGCGAGAACCTCACGACCGAGGGCGTCGACTGCTCGGGCGCCGTGGTCGGCGAGCGCTGGCGCGTCGGCACCGCGCTGCTGGAGGTCTGCCAGCCGCGGATCCCGTGCTTCAAGCTCGGCCTGCGCTTCGAGGACGGCACGATGGTCCGCCGCTTCGGCCGCGCGTCGCGGCCCGGCGCCTACCTGCGCATCGTCGAGGAGGGCGAGCTCGGGGCGGGGGACGCCGTGGAGGTCGTCGACCGCCCCGACCACGGGGTGACCGTCGCGCTCGTGTCCGACGCGATCCTCATCGACCGCTCGCTGGCGGCGCGGGCGCTCGCCGCGCCGCAGCTCGCCGAGGGGCTGCGCGAGCACCTCGACGGGCTGGCGGCGTAGCGAGCGCGGCGCCTAGAGCGACTCGAGCCGCCGCCGGATCGCGCCGAGGAACTCGGCCGCCTGGACGCCGTCGAGCGCGCGGTGGTCCCACGACATCCCGAGGATGCACATGGGCCGGATCGCGATCGCGTCGCCGCCCGGGCCCTCGACCACGACCGGCCGCTTCACCACCGCCTCCAGGTCGAGGATCCCGACCTGCGGCTGGTTGATGACCGGCGTCGCCATCAGCGACCCGTACTGGCCCGGGTTGGTGATCGTGAACGTGCCGCCGCGCACCTCGTCGGGCTGGAGCTGCCCGGCGCGCGCCCGGCGCGCGAGGTCCCGGATCGCGCGCCCGAGCCCCTCGGCCGACAGGTCCTGCGCGTTGCGGATGACCGGCACGATCAGGCCCTCGTCGCCGAGCGACACGGCGATCCCGAGGTGGACGGCGTCGTGGCGGGTGTACGTCTCGCCCTCGAGCGTCGCGTTGAGCGCCGGATGCTCGCGCAGCGCGTCGACCGTCGCGCGGGCGACGAGCGGCAGCGCGGTGAGCCCGAGGCGCTCGCGCTCGGCCTCGACGCGGGACAAGTCGACCTCCATCCACGTCGTGCACGTCGCCGCCGTCTCCAGCGAGCGCTTCATGTGCTCGCCGATCGCGCGGCGCATCCGCGACAGCGTCCCGGCCGGCTCCGCCGGCGCCGAGGCGGACGCTGGCGCCGGCTCCGGATCGGGCCGGTAGGGCGACTCGATGTGCAGCGGCGGCTCCGCGGGCTCCGCGGGCGCGGACTCGGCGACGCGGGCGCGCCCGTCGCCGCGTTCCAGCGCCGCGAGCACGTCGCGCTTGGTCACGCGGCCGTTGCGGCCGGTGCCGTCGATCTGGGACAGGTCGAGCCCGTGCTCGGCGGCCATCCGCCGCACGACCGGCGAGAAGCGCCCGCCGGTGCGCTCGCTCACGTGCGCCTGGCCGGGCCGCGCGCCGGTGTCGATGCGCGCCAGCAGCGCGCCGACCTCGACGGTCTCGCCGACGTCGGCGAGCACCTCGGCCAGCCGCCCGCTCGCGGGCGACGGCACCTCGGTGTCGATCTTGTCGGTCGACACCTCCAGGACGGTCTCGTCGCGCTCGACCCAGTCGCCGACGCGCTTCGTCCACCCGATGATCGTGCCCTCGGCGACGGACACGCCCATCTGCGGCATCGTCACGTCGACGAGCGTCGTCTGCTCAGTAGGCGAGGAGCTCACGGCACGCCTCCTTCACGCGCTCGACCGACGGCAGCAGCGCCTGCTCCAGCGGCGGCGAGAACGGGATGGGCACGTCCGGCGTCGCGACGCGCGTCACCGGGCCATCGAGGTCCTCGAAGCCCTTCTCGGCGACGAGCGCCGCCACCTGCGCGCCGGCCGCGCACGTCGCGTTGGCCTCGTCGAGGACGAGCACCTTCGAGCAGGCGCGCACCGACTCCAGGATCGCCGCCTCGTCGAGCGGCACGAGCGAGCGCAGGTCCAGGACGCGCACGCCCTCCATCTCGGCGGTCGCCTCCAGCGCCACGTGGACCATCGCGCCGTAGGCGATGACGACGAGCTGGTCGCCGTCGCGAGCGATCCGCGCCGAGAACGGCGTCTCGTACAGGCCCTCGGGCACCTCGCCCTTCACGCGCCGGTACAGGTGCTTGTGCTCGCAGAAGACCACCGGGTTGGGATCCCGGATGGCGGCGATCAGCAGGCCCTTGGCGTCCTCGGGCGTCGACGGCGCGACGACCTTCAGCCCCGGCGCGTGCATGAACCACGCCTCCGGGTTCTGCGAGTGGAACGGGCCGCCGGAGAAGCCGCCGCCGGTGGGCAGGCGCACCACGATCGGGACCGCGAGCCCCTGGCGGTAGTGCATCTTGCCGGCGACGTTGACGAGCTGGTCGAACCCGCACGAGATGAAGTCGGAGAACTGCATCTCGCACACGGGCCGCATCCCGACGACCGCGGCGCCGACGGCGGTGCCGATGATCCCCGACTCCGCCAGCGGCGTGTCCATCACGCGGTCGGCGCCGAACTCGTCGACGAAGCCGTCGGTGACCTTGAACGCGCCGCCGAAGGCGCCGATGTCCTCGCCCATCAGCAGGACGCGCTCGTCCTCGCGCATCGTCTCGCGCAGGGCGTCGGAGATCGCCTGCAGGTAGGTGAGCGTCCGCGTCGCGGCGGACTCGGCGACGGCGCTCATCGCCCGCCCTCCGACCAGCCCGACCACGGCGCGTCGCCGTCGCCCAGCGGCACCGCCTCGTCGGCGAACACGCCGTCGGTCGCGGTGGCGGGATCGGGCATCGGCATCGCCAGCGCCTCCTGCGCGGCGGCCTCGACCTGCGCGTCGACCTCGGCGCGCAGCGCGTCGACGTCGACGCCGAGCGCCGCGACGCGCGCGGCCTGGCGGTCGATCGGGTCGCGCTTGGCCCACTCCTCGAGCTGCTCGGCCGGCACGTAGCGCATGTCGTCGTGGGCGGCGTGCCCGTGCATGCGCATCGTCACCGCCTCCAGCAGCGTGGGGCCGCCGCCGTCGACGGCGCGCTCGCGGGCGCGGCGCACCGCGTCGAACATCGCCTCGACGTCGTTGCCGTCGACCGACTCGCCGTGCATGCCGTACGCGTCGGCGCGGCGCACCGGGTTGACGGCGAACTGGCGGTCGGTCGGCGTGGAGTACGCGTACTGGTTGTTCTCGAGGACGAAGACGACCGGGAGCTGCTGCACGGCCGCCCAGTTCAGGGCCTCGTGGAAGTCGCCCCGCGACGTGGACCCGTCGCCGAACCAGGTGATCGCCGCGCGCCGTTCGCCGCGGAGCTTGAAGGCCATCGCCATGCCCGTCGCCACGACCATCATGTCGGGCAGCATCGACACCATGCCGACGCATCCGCGCGACGGGTCGCCGAAGTGCACGTTGCCCTCGCGCCCGCCGGTCACGCCGCCGGCGCGGCCCATGTACTGGCCGAGGATGCGCGCCGGCTCCACCCCGCGCACCAGATGGGCGCCCAGGTCGCGGTGCAGGATGCACAGCCGGTCGTCGGCGGCCATCGCGAACGCGGCGCCGACCGACACCGCCTCCTGGCCGTACCCGTCGTAGAACGAGCCGGGCACCTTGCCCTGCCGGTAGAGGGTGAGCGCCCGCGTCTCGATGCTGCGCATGAGCAGCATGAATCGCAGGAGCTCGACGCGATCGCCGGTGGTGAGCTGCTGGGGCGCGCGGTCCGCCGGTACGTGGACCGGCCCCGCGGTCTCGGTCGCCATCTCCATCTCTCTCCCTGGTCGTGCCGGAATCGGGATCTCCGTCCGGCGCCGTTCTCGCGCGGGTCGCGGGATCTCCGCGTTCCGCGCCGGGTGCCGGCCAGTCTACCCGTCGGCCGGGCGACTCCCACCCCCCGGGTGTCGGGTCCGGACGGGGAGGCGTACCCTCGACGGGCATGGAGCGCGCCCCGCTCACCCGCCTGCGCTGGCGGCTGCGCGGCGCCTGGCAGTGGCCGCTCTTCGCGGCGCTCCTGGTCGCCGACACGGTGCTGCTGCACGAGCTGCCGATCGGCGGCGACGGGCCCGACTGGTTCGCCGCGGCGGTGCTGTCGCTGTTCTTCAACCTCGTCGCGGTCGCGCTCGGCGGGACGCTCGGCGGGCGCGTCGTCCGCCGCCGCCGGCCGGACCTGCCGCGCATCGTGGCGGCCGACCGCGGCGGCACGGTCGCCCTCGTGGCGACCACCGCGATCCTCGTCGCGATCGGCATCGGACACCGCGAGCGCCTGGCCGACGAGCGCGAGGAGCTCGCCGTCCAGGCCGCCGCCGTGCGCCACTGGGTGGCGCACAGCGCGGAGCCGCAGGTGCGCCGCCACCGCCGCCACCTGGACCACCTCGACACGATCGCGTTCGGCGAGGACCTGTACCGCACGTGCGTGCCGGGCGACGACCCCGAGCGGTCGCTGTGCCTGTTCGTCGACACGAGCCAGTCGCCGCCGGGCCTGCGCCGCGATCCCAACCCGGCGCCGAACGCGACGTTCCTGCCGGGCCGCTGAGCGCTCAGCGCCGCTCGTAGACGGCGACCGTCACCGCGCCCGTGACCTCCAGCTCGGCCGGCAGCGCCGCCGCGCGCCGCTCCAGCTCCGCCGCGTCGGCGTGGAACGCGCTCGGCCCCATCGCCGCCAGCGCGACCTGCCCGTCGCGGTCCAGCCGCATGGACCACGCGACGCGCTCGCTCGCCCGGCGCGCGAACGCGTCGCCCAGGCGCCGCGACAGCCGCTCCTCCTTGCGCGGGTCGACGTCCAGCAGCCCCAGCGCGGCGCGCAGCTCGGCCAGGTGCTCGGGCTCGGGCGTGGCCACGACGAGCACGCCGCCGGGCGCGAGCACGCGATGCAGCTCCGGCCCGTTGCGCGGCGCGAACACGCACAGGGCCGCGCCCGCGACCCCGTCGCGCAGCGGCAGCGGGCCCCACACGTCGGCGCCCACCGCGGCGGCGCGCGGATGCGCCCGCGCCGCGCGGCGCAGCGCCGGGCGCGACACGTCGAGCGCGATCCCGCGGCCCTGTGGCGCGCGGTCCAGGGCGCGGGCGAGGTGGTGGGCGGTGCCGGCCCCGACCTCGACGAGCGCGCCGCCGGCCCCGCCCGCCGCCGCGCCGGCGATCGCCGCGGACAGCGGGTCGAACAGCCCGCCGCCCAGCACGCGCTCGCGCGCGGCGACCATCGCCGCGGTGTCGCCCGCGGGCGCCCGCCCGCCGGCCAGCAGGCTCAGATAGCCCTGGCGGGCGACGTCGAACGCGTGGCCGGACGCGCAGCGCACCGCGCGCCCGTCGGGCGCCAGCGGCCGCCCGCAGTGCGGGCAGCGCAGGAGCGCCAGCACCGCCGCCAGCGCCTCCGGCAGCACGTCCGGCGTCTCGGCCACCACGGCGGGCAGCGTGCCACACGCCCGCGCGCTACGCCTGCGCGCCGAGCACCTCGGCGAACGCCTCCAGCGGGCCGGGGCGCGCGAACAGGTAGCCCTGCCCGAGGTCGCACCCCAGCGAGGCGAGCACGGCGAGCTGCTCGCCGGTCTCGATGCCCTCGGCCACCGTCGACAGGCCGAGCGCGTGCGCGAGCGAGATGATCGCCGCGGCGATCGACACGTCCTGGGGCTCGCGGTCCAGGCCGCTGACGAACGAGCGGTCGAGCTTGACGACGTCGATCGGGAACCGGCGCAGGTGACCCAGCGACGACCAGCCGGTCCCGAAGTCGTCGATCGCGAGCTTCACGCCGAGCTGCTTGAGCCCGTTCAGCGTCGACAGCGTCGTCGCGCCGCTCTCGATGACCGCGGACTCGGTGAGCTCCAGGCACAGCGACTGCGGCCGCAGCCCGCTGGCGCGCAGGATGCCGCCGACGACGTCGACGAAGCCGACGTCGACGAGCTGGCGGGCCGACACGTTCACCGAGATCGTCAGCCCGCGCGCGTCCCAGCGCGCCGCCTCCGTGCAGGCGCGGCGCAGGACCCACTCGCCGATCGGGCCGATCAGCCCGGTCTCCTCGGCGAGCGGCACGAACTCGGCCGGGCCGAGGAGGCCGTGCGCGGGGTGCTGCCAGCGCACCAGCGCCTCGAAGCCCACGACGGCGCCGCCCGCCACCGCGATCTCGGGCTGCAGGTGGATGCGCAGCTCGTCGCCCGGGTCCTCGCTCGTGCCGTCGCCGAGCGCCCGCACCGCGCGGCGCAGGGCGTTCTCCAGCTCCAGCCGCCGCAGCGCCTGGTCGCGCATCGCCGCGTCGAACAGCTCCCAGCGCGCCTTGCCGCGCTCCTTGGCCCGGTACATCGCGGCGTCGGCGTCGCGGATCAGGTCCTCCGGGCGCGACGGGTCGGCGCCCGAGGCGATCGCGATGCCGACCGACGTCGACAGGAACACGTCGCGGCCGTCGGCGTCGAACGGCTCGGCGAACAGGTCCACGATGCGCCGCGCGATCGCGACGGCCTCCTGCTCGCCGGCGATGTCCTCGCACAGCACGGTGAACTCGTCACCGCCGAAGCGGGCGACGGTGTCGGCCGGGCGCAGCGCGGCGTCGAGCCGGCCGGCGACGTCGACGAGCAGCCGGTCGCCGACGCTGTGGCCGAGCGAGTCGTTGACGACCTTGAAGCGGTCCACGTCGAGGAACAGGACCGCGAGGACCCCGGTGGCGCCGCGCACCCGACGGGCGAGCGCGTGGCGCAGGCGGTCCAGGAACAGGGTGCGGTTGGGCAGTCCGGTGAGCGAGTCGTGCAGCGCCTGGTGGGCGAGCTGCACCTCCGCCGCCTTGCGCTCGGTGACGTCGCGCGAGACGACGACGAGCTCGGTGATCGCGTCGCCGTCGTGGACCGGGGAGATCGTCGACTCCAGCCACACGACCCGCCCGTCGCGCCGGCGCGCGCGGCAGACGACCGTCGCCGAGTCCTCGGTGCGCAGGCGCTCCGCCGCCTGGCGCAGCGCCGGGCGGTCCTCCTCGACGACGACGTCGACGACGCGCCGGCGCGCCAGCTCGGCGGGCGAGTAGCCCAGGAGCGGCAGGCAGGCGGGCGAGGCGAAGCGGATCTCCAGCGTCGGCGACAGGCGGGCGAGGAAGTCGCTGGAGCGCTCGGTCAGCAGGCGCAGCTCGCGCTCGCGCGCGGCGAGCTCGCGGCGGTTGAGGACCTCCTCGGTGACGTCCTCGACCGATCCGACGATCCCGTCGGGCCGGCCGTCGTCGTCGTGCAGGATGTTCGCGCGCGCCCGCACCCAGCGCGTCTCGCCGTTCGCGGTGACGATCGCCAGCTCGTGCCCGCCGGCGCCGGCGCCGACGACCCGCCGGAACAGCCGGTTGCCGCGGTCGCGCGTCACCCGGTAGGGGAACACGTGCAGCCAGCCGAAGCCGTGCAGCTCCTCGGCGGGGCGCCCGGCGATCTCGCACAGGCGGTCGTTGACGTAGACGCAGGTGCCGTCCAGGTCGGCGGCCCACACGCCGTGCGGGGCGGACGCGGTCAGGGCCCGGAAGCGCTCCTCGCTGGCGCGCTTGGCCGTCTCCGCGGACCGGCGGTCGGTCATGTCGATCGCCTGGCCGATGAAGTAGCGCGGCGTGTCGCCCTCGCGCACGAGCGACGCCGAGCGCAGCACCCACACGGCGGTCCCGTCCGGGCGCAGGTAGCGCTTCTCGTCCATCACCGTCTGGCGCTCGCCGCGCAGCAGCGCCTGCAGGGCGTCGTCGGTGAGGGAGCGGTCGTCGGGGTGGGTGAGCTCGGCGACCGGCCGGCCGGCGAGCTCCTCCTGGGGGCGCCCGACCAGCGCGCACATCGCCGGGTTCACGCGCAGGAAGCGACCGTCCAGCGACACGATCGACATGCCGATCGCCGCGTCCTCGAACGCCGCCCGGAAGCGGTCCTCGGCCTCGGCCAGCCGGGCGGCGGTGCGCCGCGCGTCGGTGAGGTCCTGGCCGATGACGTAGACGAGCCCGGCCGCCAGGTCCGCGGTCGCGCTGACGAGATGCCACCGCCAGCCGCGGCGCGGGCCGCCGGCGCGGATCTCCAGGACGGTCTGGCGCTCGAGCCCCGCGGCCAGGCGCATGCGCGCCTCGCCGAGCTGCACGTGGTCGTCGGGATGGACGAGGTCGCGCAGCTCGCCCCGGCGCATGACCCCCGGGTCGGCCAGCCGCCCGACCGCCTCGTTGGCGTGGACGATCGACCCGTCGAAGCGCACGACGAGGGCGACGTGATCGACCAGCTCCAGGAAGCGCAGGTCCGCGGCGGGTGTCTCCATCCCGCGGCCCCCATCGGTCATTCGGCCACCGGACTTGAGCCGCGCCCGTGCGGTGCCATATCCGCGGCCATGGATACTGCGGGCCATGTCCGACCACGTCACCCGCTCGGCCACCCGCGTCACCGGCTTCTCCGACGGAGAGCTCGACTTCCAGCTCATGCGCCAGCTCGGCGCCACCGCCTACGGTGGCGCCTCGGTGGGCGAGACCCTCGCGCTCGTGCCCGGCATCGCCGGCCCCGAGCAGTGGGTCGACGCGTTCGCGGAGCTGGCCGAGCGCCAGCGGGCCGACGGGGCCGACCGGGCCACGCGCGGACATGCCGTGAGCGCCCGCGAGAGCCTGCTGCGGGCCGCCAACGGCTTCCGCGCGGCCGCGTACTTCGCGCGCTTCGGCGAGGACCGCCAGCGCGAGCTCAGCGCCGCGTCGCGCGACGCGTTCCTGGCCGCGATGGAGCACGCCGACCACCGCTTCGAGGACGTCGGCTACGCGTTCGACGGCCGCCGCATGCCCGCCTACTGGCTGGCGCCCGCGGGCGCCGACGGCCCCGGGCCGACGCTGCTGGCGATGTCCGGGTTCGACGGCACGCTCGAGGAGATCTACTTCGAGGTCGGCCTCGCGGGGCTGCAGCGCGGCTGGCGGGTCCTCCTGCTGGCGGGCCCGGGCCAGATGGACACCGCCCGCGACCATCCCGACCTCCACTTCGTGCCCGACACCGAGCGCTGGGTGAGCGCCGCCGTCGACGCCGCGCTGGAGCGCCCCGAGGTGGACCCCGAGCGCCTCGCGCTCCTGGGCATCAGCTTCGGCGGCTACTTCGCGTCGCGCGCCGCGGCGCACGAGGACCGCATCCGAGCGCTGGTCGCCAACTCCCCGGTCGTCGACCTGCGCGCCTACATGGTGTCGTTCTCGGGCTTCGACCCGGACACGCTCCCGCCGGAGGACGACTTCGGCGTGGCCGATCTCCCCGACATCCCCGACGAGGCGATGCCGCCGACGATCAAGGAGATGTCGCGCATGCTGATCCTGCGCTTCGGCCAGCCGACGTTCAAGCAGACGTTCGACTACCTGCGCGGGTTCGCCGTCGAGGATCTGTCGGCGATCCGCTGCCCGGCGCTGGCGATGGTCGGCGAGGGCGAGGGCGGCGAGCCGGGCGCGCAGGCCAGGCGGTTCGCCGCCGGCGTCTCCGGCCCGGTGACCACGGTCGCCTTCACCGCGGCCCAGGGCGCCGACATGCACTGCCAGATGGGGAACCTGGCGCTGTCCAACGCCGTCGCCTACGACTGGCTCGACGAGACGTTCGCGGACTAGTCCTCGGGCGCCACGGCCGACCACTTCGCGAGGAAGTCCTCGACCTCGAGCTGGGCGAGGTCGGCGCGCAGCGCCCGCAGCATGCGCGCCGCCTCCTGCGGCGGGCGGTCCCAGAACAGGACCGTCTCCGCGGTCTCGATCTCGACGATCTCGATGCGGTCGAGCGCGTCCGGGCTCGCCAGCCAGGCCGGCAGGCGGCTGCCGCGCCCGTGCAGGATGCGCAGGCGGCGGTTGGCGCGCATCACGCCGCCGCGCTCGCGACGGCCGCGGCCGCGCGCTCGGGCGCGTCCTCGCCGGCGAAGGTCTCGCCGCCCGGGAGCACGATCGCCGGGACCATGGTCACGCCGGCGCTCGCGCGCGCCAGCGCCTCACGCGTGGAGCGCAGCTCGGCGCCCTTCAGCAGCGCGCGCGGGTGCAGCTCGCAGGCGGCGCCGGCGATCGCCACCGAGTCGGGGTCGGCGAGCGAGCGCCCGCCGCACCAGGCCTGGCGGAACGCGGCCAGCGAGAACGCGACCGCCCGCCCGGTGCCCTTCGCGTAGGTGGCGGCGCGCATCGCCAGCTCCGAGTCGAACGGCACCTCGGCCGGCCAGCGCACCGGCTGCAGCTCGAGCTCGGCGGCGCGCCGCTCGACCGACTCGCGCCAGATCGTCTCCTCGGCCGCGCAGCGGAAGCCCTCGCCCTCGCCGAGCGACGGCACGTGGACGGGCACCCACTCGGTGGCGACCGGCATCACCTGCAGGATGCGCTCGGCCACCAGCCAGCAGGCCGGCGACGCCAGGTCGTAGAGGAAGCGCGGGCCCGGGTGGCTACCCGTGGATGAGCCAACCGTCAGCGGCACGCGCGGCCTCCATGACCGCCTCCGACATCGTCGGGTGGCCGTGGATCATCCGGGCGACCTCGGGGTAGCCGCCCTCGAGCGCCTTGACGTTCACGAGCTCCTGGATCATCTCCGTCGACTTGGAGCCGACGATGTGGCCGCCCAGCAGCTCGCCGTACTTGCTGTCGCCGACGATCTTGATGAGCCCGGTGCGGTCGCCGTACACGGTGCCGGCGCCGACGGCCCCGTACTGGACCTTGCCGACGACGACGTCGTGGCCGGCGTCGCGGGCCTGCTGCTCGGTGAGCCCGAAGCTCGCGACGTTCGGCGTGCAGAACGTGGCGCGCGGGATGTCGGGATGGCTGATCGGGTGCGTCTCCATCCCGGCGGCGTCCTCGACGGCGATGATGCCCTCGTCGGACGCCTTGTGCGCGAGCGCGGGGCCGGGGACGATGTCGCCGATCGCCCAGATGCCCGACGCGGTCGTGCGCAGCGCGCCGTCGACCTTCAGCAGGCCGGTCTTCTCGTCGATCTCCACGCCCGCCTCGGCCAGCCCGAGCGCCTCGACGTCGGGGCCGCGGCCGGCGGCGATGATGAGCCAGTCGACCTCGCCCTTCTCGCCGTTGTAGGTGAACGTGACGCTGTCGGCGCCCGTCTCGACGTCCTTCACGAACGTCTTGGTGAAGATCTGCATCCCCTGCTTCTTGAGGCCGCGCTCGGCCAGCTTGGAGATGTCGGCGTCCTCGGTCGGCAGCACGCGGTCGAGCGCCTCGAACAGGAGGACCTCGACGCCGAGCCGCGCGTAGGCGGAGGCGATCTCGGCGCCCGACGCGCCGGCGCCGACGACGGCGATGCGGCGCGGCAGCTCGCTGAGCGCCCACGCCTCCTCGGTGCCGATGACGCGGCCGCCGAACTCGGCGCCCGGGATCGGCCGCTTCACGCTGCCGGTGGCGAGGATGACGTTCTTGGCCTCGTAGGTCTGGTCGCCGACGGCCACGGTGCCCGAGCCGGCCAGGCGCGCCTCGCCCTCGATGAGCTCGATCTTGTTCTTCTTGAACAGGCCGCTCACGCCGCCCGTCAGCGTCGTGATGACCTTCTCGCGGCGCTGCATGACGGCGCCGTAGTCGATCTCGGGCTCGGCGACCTTGATGCCGAAGTCGCCGGCCTCGCGCACCTCGCTGAGCACGTCCGCCACGCGCAGCACCGCCTTGGCGGGGATGCACGCGTAGTTCAGACAGCGACCGCCGACGGTGTCCTTCTCCACCACCGCGGTCTTCATGCCGAGTTGGGCGGCACGGATGGCGGCGACGTAGCCGCCCGGACCCGAGCCGATGACGATCGTGTCGAACGAGGAGGAAGCCATGGCGCGCCGGAGTCTAGGACAGAGTGTCCGGCGGCTCGGGGACGCGGTCGCGGGCCTGGATGCGCGCCATCACCCGGATCAGCTTCCAGGCCAGCCAGCCGCTCAGCCCGATGACGACGATGCACACCGCGAACGCCGCCCAGCTCGACGCGACGACCAGCGCGAGCGTCGCCATCACCACCTGGAACCACAGGAACGCCTCGAACCCGAGCACCGCCCAGTAGCTCGTGTGCCACATACCCCAGGCGCACGCGAGCAGCAGCGCCGCCAGGAAGACGCCGAACGGGACCGTGCCGCCCTTGTCGCCGAGGTCGTCGGTGGTCAGCGCGCCGACGACGACGCCGATCGCCAGCAGCACGGCGACGACGACCGCGACGGTGAGCGCCGTCGTCCGCTCGCCGGGCTGCAGCGGGACGAGCGCGGCGCGGATCTCCTCGTCGCGGGCACGCCCGCGGGCGTAGCCGCGGCGCAGGTCGTCTCTGTCGCTCACGCCAGGCCCTCCGTTGCCGCGAGAAGGAGCCCCTGGCGAGTTCTCGCCGGGGACACGAGCCCTCTGGGCGAGAGCAGGTCGTCTCTGTCGCTCACGCCAGGCTCCGTTGCCGCGAGAAGGAGCCCCTGGCGAGTTCTCGCCGGGGACACGAGCCCTCTGGGCGAGAGTCCCTCGGTCACGGCAAGGCGCGGCGCAGGTCGGCGGCGGCCGCGCGGGGGTCGGGCGCGTCGGCGATCGCGCGGACGACCGCGATGCGCGTCGCGCCGCGCGCGACGACCTCCGGCGTCGTCTCGCGGTCGATGCCGCCGATCGCGAACCAGGGGACGCGCGCGGCCGCGGCGGCGTGGGCGACGAGCTCCAGGCCGGCGGGCTCGCGGCCCGCCTTCGTCGGGGTCGCGTAGACCGGCCCGACGCCGATCAGGTCGGCGTCCCCGGGCACCGCGTCGATCTGGTCGGGGCTGTGGGTCGACAGGCCCACGAGCGCGTCCGGCCCGACGGCGGCGCGCGCGTCGGCGACGCTCGCGTCGTCCTGGCCCACGTGCACGCCGTCGGCGCCCGCCGCGGCGGCCAGGTCCGGCCGGTCGTTGATCACGAACAGCGCGCCGTGCGCGGCGCACAGGTCGCGCGCGACGGCCGCCGCCGCGAGGATCTCGTCGTCGGTGGCGTCCTTGTCGCGGAGCTGGAACAGGTCGACGCCGCCCTCGAGCGCCGGGCCGAGCACGTCGGCGAGCTCGTGCCCGCCCGGGCGGGCGTCGGAGATGAAGTACAGGCGCGCGGTGCGCAGGCGCTCGCGGCGATCCATGCCATCGGAGACTAGACTCGACGCCAACGGGAGCCCACACCGGGCTGAGAGGGCGGCCGACGCCGCCGACCGTCAGCACCTGATCCGGGTCATGCCGGCGCAGGGAGGAGCTCGTGACCACGCAGCAGCAGCCAACCCAGGTGGACGTCGCCGTCGTCGGCGGCGGGATCGTCGGCCTGTTCTGCGCCTGGCGGGCGCGGGAGCGCGGCCTGACCGTCGCCGTGCTCGAGGCCGGTGACCGCGACGGCGTCGCATGGCCGGTCGCCGCCGGCATGCTCGCGCCCGTCTCGGAGGCGCAGTTCGGCGAGCACGGCGCGCGCGGCCTGCGGCTCGGGCTGGCCGCCGCCGACCGCTGGCCGTCGGCCGCGCGGGAGCTGGGCGAGGCGTCCGGGATCGACCCGGCGCTGCGCGCGAGCGGCACGCTCGTGCTCGGCCGCGACCGCGACGAGGCCGAGGCGCTCGAGCGCGAGGCCGCCTACCGCGAGGGCCTGGGCCTGCCGGTCGCGCGCCTGCTGCCCAGCGAGGCGCGCCGCCGCGAGCCGGCGCTGGCGCCCACGCTGCGCGCCGCGCTCGAGGTGCCCGGCGACCACTCGGTCGACCCGCGCCGCGTCGTCGCCGGCCTGCGCGCACTGCTCGGCGATGCCGTGCGCCCGGGGTCCGGCGTGGTGCGCGTCGCGGCCGGCGAGGTCGAGCTCGACTCGGGCGAGGTCGTCGCCGCGGGCCGGGTGGTCGTGGCCGCCGGCGCGTGGACGGGCGAGCTGCTGGGGCTGCCGGTGCGCCCGCTCAAGGGCCAGGTCGTGCGCCTGCGCGACCCCGCCGGTCCCGGCCTGGTCACCCACACCCTGCGCTTCTCCCACGTCTACCTCGTGCCGCGCGCCGACGGCCGCTACGTGCTCGGCGCGACGATGGAGGAGCGCGGCTTCGACACCGACGTCACCGCCGGCGGCGTGTACGAGCTGCTGCGCGACGCGTTCGAGCTGGTGCCCGGCATCACCGAGCTGGTTGTCGAGGAGACGCTGGCCGGGCTGCGTCCCGCCTCGCCCGACACGCTTCCGCTGATCGGCGAGGTCGACGGCGTGGTCGTCGCCTCGGGCCACGGCCGCGACGGCATCCTGCTCGCGCCGCTGACCGCCGACCTCGTCGCCGGGCTGCTGGCCGGCGAGCCCGGCGGCGAGCTGCTCGCGCTGTGCGACCCGGGTCGCTTCGATCGCGCGGGGGCCGCGGCATGAGCGTGCGCGTCAACGGCGAGCCGCGCGACGACGTCGCCGGGCTCACGGTGGCCGAGGCCGTCGCCGCGCTGGGCGTCCCGGCCGGCGGGCGCGGGGTCGCCGTCGCGATCGACGGCGAGGTCGTGCGGCGCGGCGCCTGGGAGGAGACCACGGTGCCCGACGGCGCCACCGTGGAGATCGTGACCGCCGTCCAGGGAGGATGACCTGACCATGAGCGACTTCGTGATCGCGGGCCGAACGCTGCGCTCGCGCCTGATCCTCGGCACCGGCGGCTTCCCGTCGCTGGACCTGCTCGCGGCGGCGATCGAGGCGTCCGGGACCGAGCTGGTGACGGTCGCGCTGCGGCGCATCGATCCGGCCGCGCGCGGCTCGCTCGTCGACGTGCTCGACGCGGCCGGCGTCGACCTGCTGCCCAACACCGCCGGCTGCTTCACCGCCCGCGACGCGGTGATCACGGCGCGGCTCGCGCGCGAGGCGTTCGAGACCGACTGGGTCAAGCTCGAGGTGATCGGCGACGAGCGCACGCTGCTACCCGACGCGCCCGAGCTGCTGGCCGCGGCCGAGGAGCTCGTCGCCGACGGCTTCGTCGTGCTGCCCTACACGACCGACGACCCGGTGCTCGCGCGCCGCCTCGAGGACGTGGGCTGCGCGGCGGTCATGCCGCTGGGCTCGCCGATCGGCAGCGGCATGGGGATCGCCAACCCGTACAACCTGACGCTGATCCGCGAGCAGGCCGGCGTGCCCGTGATCCTCGACGCCGGGATCGGCACCGCGTCCGACGCGGCGCTGGCGATGGAGCACGGCTGCGACGGCGTGCTGTGCGCCAGCGCGATCTCGCGCGCGCAGGACCCGGTCGCGATGGCCGAGGCGATCCGGCTGGCCGTCGAGTCCGGGCGGCTGGCGCTCGAGGCGGGGCGCATCCCGCGCCGCCGCTACGCGCAGGCGTCGTCGCCCATGGACGGGCTCGCCGACCTGGCGGCGCCCGCCGGCTGATGGCCGACGCCGACGCGCTCATCGACGCCTTCCAGGCCGCCTTCGCCGGCCGCGTCCGCGGCGCGTTCGCCGGCTGCTGCGCGCCCGACGTCCACTACGAGGACCCGCTGAGCGGCGGCCCGCTCGAGGGCCTCGACGCGCTCGCCGACCACGCCGCCCGGCTGTGGCACGCGTTCCCGGACGCGTTCGTCGAGAAGGCCGGCGAGCGGCTCACCGACGGGCGCTACGTGGCCGCGCCGGTGCGCGTCACCGGCACCCACCGGGGCGAGCTGCCGCGCCTGCCGGCCACCGACCGCGCGATCGCGCTGCACGCGGTCCTCTACTGCGAGCTGACCCCCGACGGCGAACGGCTGTGGCGCGTGCGCGCCTTCTACGACGCCTACGCCGCCGCGATCCAGCTCGGCGTGCTCCCGAGGTCCGGCACGATCGGCGAGCGCGCGCTGCTGATGATCCGCGGCTTCGGCATCCGGGAATGAGGACGCTGGCCCTGGGGGCCAGGTCCTTGAGCGGGTATTCGCCCAGACGGCGAAACCCGCGGGGGCTCTAGCTTCGAGGGGCGTGACCGCTGATGCGCCCCGGATGTCGCGCCGCCTCGTCGCGCTGCTCGCGCTGACCTGCGGCGCGACCGTCGCCAACCTCTGGTACGTCACGCCGCTGCTGAACGAGATCGCCGACGGCTTCGGCGCCTCGCAGGCCGCGGCGGGCCTGCTCGTGACCGCGGTCCAGGCCGGCTACGTGCTCGGCCTCGCGTTCCTCGTGCCGCTCGCCGACCTGCTCGAGCGCCGGCGGCTGATCGTCCGCGTCCTCGCCGCCACCGCGCTGGCGGGCGCCGCGTGCGCGGTCGCACCGTCGATGGCCGGGCTGCTCGTGGCCCTGCTCGCGCTCGGCCTCACCGCCGCGGTGGCGCAGATCGTCGTGCCGCTCGCGTCGCTGCTGGCCGCGCCACAGGAGCGCGGCCAGGTCGTCGGGATCGTGATGAGCGGCCTGCTGGTCGGCGTGCTCGGCGCGCGCACGGTCGCCGGCGGGATCGCCGAGCTCGGCGGCTGGCGTCTCGTGTTCGCGGTCGGCGCCGCGCTCATGCTCGTCCTCGCGCTCGTGCTGCGCCGCGCGCTCCCGCGCCTCGAGCCGGCCGAGCGGATCCCGTACGCGGCGGCGCTGCGCTCGATCGCCTCGCTCGTGCGCGCCGAGCCGGTCCTGCGCCAGCGCATGGCGCTGGGGGCGATCGCGATGGCCGGCTTCTCGATGCTGTGGACGGCGAACGCGCTGCTGCTCGGCGACGCGCCCTACCACTACGGCGAGGGCGTCATCGGGCTGTTCGGTCTCGCCGGCCTGGCCGGCGTCCTCGTCGCCCCGCTCGCCGGGCGCTGGGCCGACCGCGGCCACGGGAGCACCGTGCTCGTCGCGTTCCTCGTCCTCGCCGTCGCGTCGTGGGGCCTGCTCGCCGCCGGGCGCACGTCGCTGGTCGCCCTCGTCGCCGGGATCGTCCTGTTCGACCTCGCGATCCAGGGCCAGCACATCTCCAACCAGTCGGCGATCTACGCGCTGCGCCCCGACGCGCGCGGCCGGGTGACGACCGCCTACATGGTCAGCTACTTCCTCGGCGGCGCCGCCGGGACGCTGGCCGCGGCCGCGGCGTGGGAGCTCGACGGCTGGACGGGCGTGTCGCTCGTCGGCGCGGCGCTCGGGCTGAGCGCGCTCGCCGTGCTCGGCGCGACGCGGCGCGTCGGCGCGTGCGCGGCGGTCACGGCGCGCTGAACGTCGCCACCAGCGGCACGTGATCGGACAGCGTGCCGCGGTCCAGGCGCTCGAGGCCCTGGGGCTCCAGGCCGCGCGCGAACAGGTGGTCGACGCTGTGGCCGCCCGCGTACGCGAAGCCGTCCAGGCGGGGCGCGCGCAGGTTCACGTCGCCGCCGAGCACGAGCGGCCCGTCGCCCGCCCAGCGCAGCGCGCCGGCCGCCGCGAGGCGCAGGTCGGCCTCGGCGCGGGCGGGCACGTGCGCGCTCCCGTGCAGGTTCACGAACCAGGTGCCGGCCACGCGCACGCCGTGGGCCATCCGCCGCTCGGGCAGGCAGCGCAGCCGCACCTGGGCGCGGGCCGCGATCGCGCCGTCGCGCACGAGGATCGCGTTCGCGCCGCCGCCCTGGGACTTCAGGACGTCCGGCCACCGCTCCGCGAGCCACCGGCGCACCGGCAGCAGCGCGTTGCGCGAGGTCAGCACGAGGTCGTGGTCGGCGGCGGGCAGGCGCGGCGGCCACCACGGCGGCACCTCCTGCAGCAGCGCGACGTCCCAGTCCCAGCCGGCCAGCGCCGCGGCGAACTCGCCGAGCAGGTCGCGGCCGGCCGGGGGGACGGCCCGGCCGTGGAAGAGGTTCCAGGTGAGGACGCGCACGCCCGCGTATCCTCCCCGCCTGCCCATGGCCCGTCACCTGCTCACCGGCGCCGAGCTGTCGCGCGACGAGGTCGCCGCGCTCGTCGAGCGCGCGCTCGAGATGAAGGCCGCGCCGCTGGCCGCGCGCCCGCTCGAGGGCCGCAGCGTCGCGCTGATCTTCCAGAAGCCGTCGACGCGCACGCGCGTCTCGTTCGAGGTCGGCATCGCCGAGCTGGGCGGGCACGCGCTCGTGCTGCGCCCCGACGAGATGCAGCTCTCGCGCGGCGAGTCGCCGCGCGACACCGCGCTCGTCCTGTCGCGCCACGTCGCGGCGATCGGGATCCGCACCGGCCCCGACGCGCTCGTCGAGGAGCTCGCGCGCTGGTCGTCGGTGCCCGTGGTGAACATGCTCACCGCCGGCCACCACCCGTGCCAGGCGCTCGCCGACCTCGTGACGCTGCGCGAGGCGTTCGGCCGCCTCGAGGGCCTCAAGCTCGCCTACGTCGGCGACGGCAACAACGTCGCGCGGTCGCTGGCGATCCTCGGCGCGCTCGCCGGCATGGAGGTGGCGATCGCCTCGCCGCCCGGCTACCAGCTCGAGCCGACCGCCGGCGCCACGCTCGTCGAGGATCCGGCCGAGGCGGTGCGCGGCGCAAACGCGGTCTACACCGACGTGTGGGTGTCGATGGGCGACGAGGAGACCGCGCAGGCGCGCCGGCGCGACCTGGCCGCCTACCGGGTCGACGACGCGCTGCTGGACCTGGCCGCGCCGGGCGCGATCGCCCTGCACGACCTGCCGGCCCATCCGGGCGAGGAGATCACCGCCGAGGTGATGTACGGCGAGCGCCAGCGCATCTGGGACCAGGCCGAGAACCGCCGCCACGCCCAGAAGGCGCTGCTGGAGCTGCTCGTCGGCTGACGCGGGCCGCGCGCCGCGTCGGGTAGGGTCGCGGGCGTCGAGCGGGTACAGGAGAGCGCATGCCCCAGCCCAAGTCCAAGCCGGCCCCGACGGACTCCGATCCCACCTCGCTGCTGGAGCTGCTGGCCAAGGGGCTGCTCCTGACGAGCGACCGCATCCAGGCGGCGATGGACGACGCGGTCCGCCGCGGGCGCATGACCCGCCAGGACGCCGAGGAGCTGATGCAGTCGCTGGTCGAGGCGGGACGCCGGCAGACCGAGGAGCTGCTGCACGACCTCGAGGCGCTCGTCGGCCGCTCGCTGGGCGACCGGGCGCGGCGCGCCGTGGGCCTGGGGTCCCCGTCGACGCTGCCGATCGCCGGCTACGACGAGCTGACCGCCGCCGAGATCGTGCGCCGCCTCGGCGGTCTGACCCCCGACGAGCTGCGCCGGGTCCGCGACCACGAGCGCCGCCGCGCGAACCGCAAGACGGTCCTGCGCGCGGTCGAGCAGCGCCTGAGCTGAAGCGCTCTAGCCTCCGAGGGGTGGAGGCCTCTACCCCTGACACCACCGCTCGCCCGCCGCGCCCCGATCTGCGCGCCGAGGTCGAGCTGACGATCGACGCGCTCGCCTACGGCGGCAAGGGCGTCGGGCGCCTCGACGGCTACGTGCTGTTCGTCGCCGGCGCGATCCCCGGCGACCGCGTCCGCGCGGTCGTCACCAAGCGCAAGCGCCACTACGGCGAGGCCCGCACCCTGGAGGTGCTCACCCCCGGGCCCGACCGCGTCGACCCGGTCGCCGACCACCCGGGCGCGCCGTGGCAGGTGCTGCCCTACGAGCGCCAGCTCGAGATCAAGGCCGAGCAGGTCGACGACGCGCTGCGGCGCATCGGCCGCCTCGACGGCTTCGCGCTCGAGCCGATCGTGCCCGCCGAGCAGCAGTGGCGCTACCGCAACAAGGCCGAGTTCTCGTTCGGCAACGGCGAGGACGGCGCGCTGCACCTCGGCTTCCACCCGCCCGGCCGCTGGGACCTCGTCGCGCCGATGGACGAGTGCCTGCTGATCTCCGAGCGCGCCGATGCGGCCCGCCGCGCCGTGCTCGACTGGGCGCGCGCGCAGGGCCTGTCCGCGCTCGACCGGCGCCGCAACCGCGAGCCCCAGCGCGAGCTCGTGCTGCGCAACCTCGTGGTGCGCGAGGGGCGGCGCACCGGCCAGCTCCAGGTGCGCCTCGTCACCGGCCAGGCGCCCGACGACGCGCTCGACGTCGAGTCGCTCACCGCCGCCGTCCACTGCGAGGGCCTGTTCTGGACGCGCACCGACCAGCTCGCCGAGACCACCGCCGGCGGCGAGACCACGCTGCTGGCCGGCGTCCCCGCGCTCGAGGAGGAGCTGTGCGGGCTGACGTTCGCGATCTCGCCCGAGGCGTTCTTCCAGACGAACACCGAGATGGCCGAGCGCCTGTACGCGGTCGCGGGCGAGTACGCCGCGCTGACCGGGTTCGAGCGCGTCTACGACCTGTTCTGCGGC
>Ga0180220_1000278_pt1 | contig 68122 bp, 66 predicted proteins | sample eDN5th37CBELigBY_FD_151335 | JGI IMG/M metagenome (GOLD analysis project Ga0180220, IMG submission 151335) | Enriched backyard soil microbial communities from Emeryville, California, USA - eDNA 5th pass 37_C BE-Lig BY (version 2) (version 2) | ecosystem: Environmental > Terrestrial > Soil >...
CCTCGTGCTGCGGCGGGGCCGGTTGTTCATCGCAGTGACGCTCGGGGGGTCGGTGGTGATGATCGCGGTCTCGGCGATGACGCCGGTCTGGCCCTGGGCGATGTTCTGCCCGTTCTCGACGCCGGAGACGGTGGCGATGATCGGCATCCGGCGATCGGTGGTGATCGCGCGGGCGGCGGGGATCTTCCTGGTCGGCATTGCGATCGGGGTGGCCGTCCTTTCGGGCTAGCGCGGCCCTCCTCCGCCCGACGAGGGCGCCGTTCCGCGGACGCCCGATCAATCCACAGGGGGAAAACTGGCTGCGACGACGATCGAAATCGATCGTGATCGGGTGCGCAACCGGAGGACGACCGATCGCGCGGTGCGACAGCGGCGCAGGCAGGCGAGGTTTCGCCGCGTCTGGGCGATCGCGTGGAGGTCGGCGGCCGTCGCCCTGATGATCGCCGCGATCGGTCTCGGGGGCCGCGAGGCGTTCCGGTTCGCGACGACGAGCCCGATGCTCGCGATCGACGAGATCACGGTGATCGGGAACGTGCGCACGAGTGACCGGGCGATCCGCCGGGCGCTCGGCTTCACGACGGGGGACAACCTCCTCCTCGCCGCCACCGGGGAAGCCGAAGAACGACTGCGCGACCTGCCGTGGATCGCGGCGGCAACGGTGTCGCGAAGTTTCCCACAGGGCATCGAGGTGGTGGTGCTTGAGAGGGAGGCCACCGCTCTCGTAGACCTGGGACATCTCTACCTCGTCGATCGCGAGGGCGAGGTCTTCAAGCGGGTGATGCCCGGCGATCCGATGGATCTCCCGGTGATCACCGGTCTCTCTCGAGACGAGTGGACGGAGCGGCCGATTGAGGCGCGGGCGAAGCTGGGCGAGGTGCTGGATGCGCTCGGGATCTACGGCGAGAGCGAGATCGCGAGGAGCCTCCCCATCGCGGAGCTCCACTTCGACGAGACGGAGGGCCTCACCCTCTACCTCGGTGACCGGGGCCTCGCGGCGAAGCTGGGCAGCGGCGATCTCGAGAGGAAGTTCGAACGCCTGGCGCTCGTGGTCGGTTGGGCCGAGCGACGGGGAGAGGAGCTGGAGCTGGTGCGCCTGGACAACCGCACCCGGCCCGGCTGGATTGCGGCGCGCCTGTCGGGCGATCTCGGCCCGACGAAGTTGAGCCTTCGCTCCCCGAACGACGGGAGATCGAAGGGCGGGTAGAGGCCCACGCGTAGGGGCCTGCAGGTGGACGAGCGGTGCGGCGGGCCGAGAGGCTTCTACGCCGAAGAGACGCCGCGGGTGTTCCTTCCGGAGACGGAAGGGGCGGAAAGGAAGTCCGGCTCATGGCCAAGAAGGGCGAGCTCATCGTCGGGCTCGACATCGGCACCACGAAGATCTGCGCGATCGTCGGGGAGGTCACCGACGACGGCATCGACATCATCGGCATCGGCAGCCACCCGTCGAAGGGCCTTCGCAAGGGCGTCGTCGTCAACATCGAGGCGACGGTCGCCTCGATCCGGCGCGCGATCGAGGAAGCGGAGCTGATGGCCGGGTGCGAGATCAACACGGTCTACACCGGGATCGCCGGCGGCCACGTCAAGGGCTTCAACTCGCAGGGGATCGTCGCGGTCAAGGACAAGGAGGTCCGCGAGGCGGACATCCAGCGGGTGATCGACGCCGCGAAGGCGGTGGCCATCCCCCTCGACCGCGAGGTGATCCACGTGCTCCCGCAGGAGTACGTGATCGACGAGCAGGGCGGGATCAAGGACCCCCTCGGCATGGCCGGGGTCCGCCTCGAGGCGAAGGTGCACATCGTCACCGGCGCGGTCTCCTCGGCGCAGAACATCATCAAGTGCGCCGCCAAGACGGGCCTGAACGTCGCGGACATCGTGCTGCAGCCCCTCGCCTCGGCGGAGGCGGTCCTCGGGGAGGACGAGAAGGAACTCGGCGTCTGCCTGGTCGACATCGGCGGCGGGACCACGGACATCGCCATCTTCGCCGGCGGCGCGATCGCCCACACCGGCGTCATCGCTCTCGGCGGCAACAACCTCACCAGCGACATCGCCATCGGCCTGCGCACCCCCGCCCACGAGGCGGAGCGGATCAAGCAGAAGGCCGGCTGCTGCATGCCCTCGATGATCGGCGACGACGAGACCATCGAGGTGCCCAGCGTCGGCGGCCGCCAGCCGCGGGTGCTCTCCCGCAAGATCCTCACCGAGATCCTCGAGCCACGGGTGGAGGAGATCTTCCAGCTCGTGCAGCGCGAGATCCAGCGGTGCGGCTTCGAGGATCTGCTCGCGTCGGGCGTCGTGATCACCGGCGGCACCACCCTGCTCCCCGGCATGCCGGAGCTGGCGGAGGAGGTGCTGGGCCTGCCCACCCGCCGCGGCTATCCCCGCGGGATCGGCGGCCTGGTCGACGTGGTGAAGAGCCCGATGTACGCCACCGGAGTGGGCCTGGTGCTCTACGGCGCCAAGCACCTCGACCTGCGCAACTTCAAGATCCGCGACGAAGGGGGCACCTACAAGAAGGTCAGCAAGCGCATGAAGGAGTGGTTCGCAGAGATCTTCTGAGCTCGTTCGCGATGCGGACGCGAGGTTCGAAACATGATCGAATTTGAAGGCCAGACGGTGGTCCCAGGGGCGAAGATCAAGGTGATCGGCGTCGGCGGAGGAGGCGGAAACGCGGTCAACAGCATGATCGCGTCGGGCCTCTGCGGCGTCGACTTCATCGTCGCCAACACGGACAGCCAGGCGCTCGCGGCGAGCCGCGCGCCGTTCAAGTTTCAGCTCGGGCCGCAGCTCACCCGCGGACTCGGCGCCGGCGCCAACCCGGAGATCGGCAGGGCCGCCGCCCTCGAGGATCGCGACGAGCTCGCCGAGCTCCTCGAGGGCGCCGACATGATCTTCGTGACCTGCGGCATGGGAGGCGGCACCGGCACCGGCGCCACGCCGATCATCGCCGAGGTGTCCCGCGAGCTCGGCGCGCTCACCGTGGGCGTGGTCACCAAGCCGTTCGGCTTCGAAGGCAACCGGCGCGCCCGGCAGGCCGCCGAGGGCATCGAGGCCCTCCGCCACGCGGTGGACACGCTCATCACCATCCCCAACCAGCGGCTGATGTCGGTATCCGACAAGCGCACGCCGCTGCTGGAGTCCTTCCGCCGGGCCGACGAGGTGCTCCTCAACGCGGTGCAGGGGATCGTCGAGCTCATCCAGAACCACGGCTACGTGAACGTCGACTTCGCCGACGCCCGCGCCGTGATGGCGGATCGGGGCATGGCCCTGATGGGCACCGGCCGGGGCCACGGGCAGGATCGGTGCAGCGACGCGATGCACGCCGCCGTCTCTTCTCCGCTGCTCGAGGACGTCTCCATCGAGGGCGCGACCGGCATGCTGATCAACATCACCGGTCCCGACGACCTGTCGCTGACCGAGGTGGACGAGGCCCTCTCGCTGGTGCGCGAGTCCGCCCACGAGGACGCCAACATCATCTTCGGCTCGGTGGTCGATTCGAAGATGGAGGACGAGGTCAAGATCACGATCATCGCCACCGGCTTCGACGGCACGGGCGCAGGCGCGTCCCAGACGGCGAGCGCCCAGCGGCTCGCGCCCCCGCCCGCGCCCAGGGAGGAGCTGGCGCTGGTGGCGGTCGCCGGCCGGGGCAAGGCCTCCGGCACCGCCGCGGTGAACCGGAGCAATTATTCCCAGGTTCTTCGCGAGGTTGGCGCCGAGGTCGACGACGAGCTCGACATCCCGACCTTCCTCCGCCGGGGCGTGGTGGGGCAGAGCTGACCCACCTCGCGCGGGGGACTGGACGGTAGTCGACAGCGCTGCCCGGCGCGCCTTGACGATTTCGTCGCGGGCGGGCTACGGTGTTCCTGCTTCACACAAACCCACGGTTCACCGTGGCGCAGGGGTCGGGGGGATCTGAAAGGGATACCCCGGGCGTAAAACGGGCGCACGAAAGCGCGCCCATAGGAAAAAAGGAAGCACCGATGGCGCTGGGTACTGTCAAGTGGTTCAACGATGCGAAGGGGTTCGGCTTCATCTCCCAGGATGGGGGCGAAGACGTCTTCGTTCACTTCTCCGCGATTGCGATGGATGGCTTCAAGACGCTGGCCGAGGGTGAAGCCGTCGAATTCGACGTGACCCGCGGCCCGAAGGGGCTGCAGGCAGCGAACGTCCGCCGTCCCGGCTGACCAAGAGAGCCTTCTCTCCCAAAACGCGGAGGTCCGAGGGTATACCTCGGACCTCCTGTCGTTTAAGAGGGCGCAAGATGTTCGAAAAGATCCTGATCGCCAACCGGGGGGAGATCGCCCGCCGCATCGCGGACGCGGTGCGCCCCATGGGCGTGCGCACCGTGGCCGTCTACAGCGACGCCGACGCCGACGCGCCCCACGTCAAGGCCGCCGACGAGGCGATCGCCCTGGGCGGCATGGCGGCCAGGGACAGCTACCTCGACGCCGGGAAGATCCTCGAGGCCGCCCGATCGTCCGGCGCCCAGGCGATCCACCCCGGCTACGGGTTCCTCGCCGAGAACCCCTCGTTCGCCCGGGCGGTGCACGAGGCCGGCCTGGTCTTCATCGGACCTCCCCCCGAGGCGATGGAGCGGATGAAGGACAAGGCCGAGGCGAGGCGCCTGGTCTCGGCGGCCGGCGTGCCGGTCGTGCCCGGCACCGACGACACCGTCGAATCCATCGAGGACGCGAAGGCCGTCGCCGCCTCCATCGGCTACCCCGTGCTGGTGAAGGCCGCCGGCGGCGGGGGCGGGATCGGCATGACCCGCGCCGACGACGAGGCGGCCCTCGAGAAGGCGCTGCGCACCTCGCGCGACCGGGCGAAGTCCGCGTTCGGCAGCGACGCGGTCTACATCGAACGCTGCATCGAGACGCCCCGCCACGTGGAGGTGCAGGTCCTGGGCGACGGCCACGGCAACCTGGTCCACCTCTTCGAGCGGGAGTGCTCGATCCAGCGGCGGCACCAGAAGGTGCTGGAGGAGGCGCCGTCGCCGCTCCACTGGGAGGGGAAGGGCGAGCTCCTCGAGCGGATGTACGACGCGGCCCTGCGGGCGGCCCGGGAGTTCGGTTACTCCAACGCCGGGACGGTGGAGTTCCTGGTCGACGGCGATCGCTTCTACTTCATGGAGATGAACGCGCGGCTCCAGGTGGAGCATCCGGTCACGGAGCTGACCACCGGCGTGGAGCTGATCCCCTGGCAGCTCCGGATCGCCGCGGGCGAGCCGCTCACCCTCGCGCAGGAGGCGATCTCCCGCAGCGGCGCGGCCATCGAGATGCGCGTCTACGCGGAGGATCCCATCCGCTTCTTCCCGGCGCCGGGGCGCATCGTGGAGTGGGTCCCTCCCGCCGGCGAGGGCGTCCGCCTCGACGCAGGATACGAGGCCGGCCAGACGGTGACGCCGTACTACGATCCGCTCCTCGCCAAGCTGATCGCGTTCGGACCGACCCGCGAGATCGCGATCGATCGCGCCCTCGAGGCCGTGCGGTCGTTCCGGATCGAGGGCGACAAGCTGAAGACGAACCTCGCGCTCCACGAGCGGATCCTGCAGGATGCTGCGTTCAGGGCCGGAGCGCTGGACACGCGCTTCCTGGAGAAGCACGCCCGCCCCTGAGGAACCCAACACCAGAGGATAGAACATGGCAGTCGACGTACCCGCCCACATCACCGGCACCGTCTGGAAGATCGAGAAGAAGAAGGGGGACGCCGTCTCCGAGGGCGACGTCCTGGTGATCCTCGAGTCGATGAAGATGGAGATGCCGCTGGAGGCCCCGGAGAACGGCGTCGTGCAGGAGATCCGCTGCGCCGAGGGGCAGTCCGTCCAGGAGGGCGACGTCCTCTTCGTCCTCGGCGGCTAGCGGCGAGATGGCCCGCCTGCGCATCGACGATCCGGAGGCATGCGTCCGGATCCTCGCCATCGAGAACGAGGCGAAGCGCAACGCCGTCGATCCGGCGCTGCTGGAGGCGATCCGCGCCGCGGCGGACGACGCTGCCGGGCAGGGCGTCCGCTGCCTCGTCCTCACCGGCAGCGGGACGCAGGCCTTCTGCGCCGGCTACGATCTCAACGTGCTGCAGGCGAGGCGGACGACCGAGGAGCAACTTCCCGACGACGTCCTGCAGGCGGCTTGCCGCGCCCTCGAGCGGGCCGCGCCGCCGGTGATCGCCGCGGTGAACGGCCACGCCTACGGCGCCGGCGCCGAGCTCGCCGCCGCCTGCGACCTGCGGGTGGCGGCCGAGAACGCGAGGCTCGCCGTCCCGCCCGCGAAGCTCGGGATCGTGTACGCGCCGGCTGGGCTGCAGCGCTTCGTCGAGCTGGTGGGCGTCTCCTGGACGAGGCGGCTCTTCTACACGGGCGACGTGATCGGCGCCGAGAAGGCCTGCGAGATCGGCCTCGTCGACGAGGTCGTGCCGGAGGGCGAGGCGCTGCCCAAGGCCCTGGAGCTCGCCGCGCGGATCGCGCGGAACGCGCCGCTGGCGGTGCAGGGAATGAAGCGCATCCTTTCACTCATGCGCAGGCGCGACCTCCCGGCAGCCGCGATCGCGGAGGTGGAGGCCCTCCGCCGCGCGTCGTTCGCGTCGGAGGACGCGGTGGAGGGGATCGCCGCCGTGCTCGAGCGGCGGACGCCCCGCTTCACCGGGCGATAGCAACCACGAGGGGGAGGAGTGGGGCGCCTCGGCGGCGCGTGCACCGAGGCGCGACGCGAGCTCGGTGCGTCGTCGGCAGAGACGAAGCGCCGTGCAACGATGGCGGCGCCCTGCGGCGCGGACCCGACGGGCGCTTAGGCCTTCGGCGTGCCGGCGACGAGGCGCAGCAGCATCGCCCCGATCCGCAGGGTGTCGCCGGGCCGCAGGACGGCGCCGTCACCGGGCTCGCCGTTGACCGACAGGGCGAGCGACGGATCCGCCCGGGTGATCCGGTAGGTCCCGTCGCCGACCGCGTCGATCCGGCAGTGCCGCTCGGCGATGGAGCGATGGTCGAGGACGATCTCCGCGCCGGCGCCCCTGCCGATCCAAGCGGACGAAGCCGGAAGCGGCACCGAGGTGCCGGCGAGCTCGGTGGTGAGGACGACGAGGCGCGCCGCCTCCTTGGAGGTGGTGGCCGACGGCCGGTGCTGCCGCGGTGCCGGCGCGACGGGCTGCAGCACGGGGGATGGCCGGGGCTCGGCGGATGCCATCGGGGCGGCGAGAGCCGTGACCGGCCGCAGCACGGGCGCGGGCTGCGGCGCATCGGCCGCCGGCGCGGCAACAGGGGCCGCGGCGGACGGCGATACCGGGGCGTCCCGAGGCCCGTCGGACGCGGGCGCCCCGGTCGCGCCGGGGGTCGCGGGGACGAGCCCGCGGGCCTGGAGCGCACGGAAGGCGGCGACCGGGAAGGGGGGGATCGGCGCGGGCGCTCGCCCCTTCGTCGCCTCGGCGCCGGGGGCCACCCGCGCGATCACGGGGACCGAGTCGGGCGCCGCGACGGTCGAAACCACCGGCTGCCTCGCCGCAGGCTCGGGGCTCTCCGGCACCCCGCGAGGCTGGGTCGGCTCGACCACCGCCCCCTCTAGGTCGGGGTCGTCTCCCGACGAGGTGGTGGTCGAGATGCCGTCCACCGAGATGGAGTAGTCGCCGACCCGGATCCGGTCCCCCGGGGCCACCTGGTGTCTCCCGAAGACCGGCGCCCCGTTCACCTGCAAGCCGTTCGAACTCTGCAGATCTTCGATGACCAACGAGTCGCCGAAGCGCAGGAGCCGGCAGTGACGCCGGGAGACGTTCCGCTCGTGGAGGCGGATGTGGTTCGAGTCGTGGCGCCCGATGGTGATCTCCTCGCGCTCCACCGGAACGACCACCCGTCTGCCCGAATCGTCTTCGATGATCAGCCGCAAGATCCGGCCTCCACCACCCCCGAATCTCGATGTACGGACGGATGCTATCATGCCTCGAAAACGAGGACCAAATCGCGACCGAGCAAGACCTGAGCGTCCCGAGCACCATCACCATCCGCGGCCCGGCGGGTGAAGAGATCCTGGACCTCGAGGAGTTCGAGGACCGGATCGAGAGAGGCGAGATCCAGCCCCACACGGAGGTCCTCTTCCCGCCGCTCACGGGGGGGGAGTGGGTCCGCGCGGCGGAGCTCGACGCCTTCCGCGACAAGTACGAGCCGCGGGCCCTCTACTTCAGCCGCGCCTTCCGCCTCGGCCGCTTCCCCTACGTGACCCTCGTCCTCACCGCGATCAACCTGGTCGTCTTTCTGCTGGCGCGCCGCGGAGGCCCGATCGACACCGGCACGCTCCTCGACTGGGGCGCCAAGGCGGGGCCGCTGCTCCACGACCTCGGGGAGACCTGGAGGCTCCTCGCGGCCAACTTCGTCCACCGCGACTGGGCCCACATCGGCTTCAACCTCTTCGTGCTCTTCCACTTCGGCGCGGCGGTCGAGAACGCCTACCGCACGCTGGACTACGTGATCATCCTCCTCGCGTCGGCGCTGGGCACCACCCTGCTCAGCTACGCGATGACCGACGCGGTCTCCGCCGGTGCGTCGGGGATCGGCTACGGCACGCTGGGCGCCGCCGTGGTCTTCGGGGTGAAGTACCGGCGGATCCTCCCCGCGCGATACCGCAGCGTCCTGGGCGGCGCCGTCTTGCCCACGGTGCTGATCTTCCTGTACATCGGGTGGGTGTCGACGGGGGTGGACAACTGGGGCCACGTGGGCGGCCTCGCCGCGGGCTCGGCGGCGACGATGGCCTTTCGCCCCCGCCTCCTCGGCGATCCCCCGGTGGGGAGGGCGCTGGTGCTGCGCAGGCTGGCGCCGCTGGGCCTCGTCCTCGCGGCGCTGCTCTTCGGGGAGCGGGCCCTGGGCGAGTGGCTGCCCCGGATGGTGCCGGTGCACAGCGAGCGCCTCGGCCTCGAGGTGGAGCTCCCCGCCCGCTGGCATCGCCGCGCGGAGATGGTCTTCGACAACGGCATGATGCAGCCGGGGCTCGCGTCCTTCGCCGCCGGGATCCGGCGCGCGGATGCGCCGCCCGATCTGGAGAGGGCGGCGGCCGAGTACTTCGAGCGGGAGCTGCGGCCGCAGCTTGCGGCGGGGCGGATCCGGGATCTGGTGGAGCGCCCCTCCCGGCGCACCGAGATCGCCGGCGTGCAGGGCGTGGCGCGGGAGGCCTCCTTCGTCGTCGCCGACGACGAGACCGAGGTGGCCCTCACCGCATACCTCTTCGCGAAGGAGGACAGGCTCTACGATCTGGTGGTCATCCGCCCGCGGCGCCTGGCCGGCTACGATCGGATCTTCGATCGGATCGTCCGGTCGGTGCAGGTGCGCGAGTCGGGGCCACGCTGACTACTTCTCGCGGACGAGCTCCCGCACGAAGCGCGTCCGCTCGTCGTTCGGCCAGCGCACGAAGGAGTCGGGCTCGTAGCCCCTGAGCTCGAGTTCGATGCGGTGCGCCTCGTTCAGCGCGATGTCCGGGACGTCCACCGGCGTGCTGCCCACCGGGTTGCCGTCCACGAGGACCCTGGCGCCGGAGGGCACCGACTCGATCCGCAGCTTCCCCTTCGCCGAGCGCAGCGACGCGGCGGCGCGGAGCACCCGGCCGCCGGAGGCCTCCGCCCGGACGTTCGCGTCCTGGAAGCCGGCGAGGCGCAGCTGGATCTCGGCGCCGGCCCGGGGCAGCGGCGAGCGATCGAGGATCAGCGGCGTCGTGCCGAGGGACTGGTCCTCGAAGAGCACCTCGGCCCCCGCCGGCTCGCTGAGCACCACGAGCGGCGGCGAGCGATGATCGAGGGCGGCGTAGGTCCCGGCGCCACCCCCCACGAGGCCCGCCACCACCGCCGCCGCGATGCGCTTGCGGCCCGCGGAAGGGAGGGGGCCGGCGGCGACGCGCCGCGAAGCGGAGCGCGAGGGCGTCCGGGTGCGGGGCAGGGCGGGGGTCGGCACCACGGGGGCCGAGTCCAGCGCCATCACCACGCTGTTGGGGTCGAGGCCGGAGACGAAGATCTTGGTCCCGTGCTCCGGGGGCAGGCTGGACAGCTCCCCCCGCGGCGACTCGTGCTGGGCCGAAGGGACGGGGCCCTGGGGGATCTCGGCCTCGCCCGTCTTGGGTCGGGCGTGGGCGAGGACCTTCATGTGCAGCGAGTCGTTCGCGCGAAGGCGCTGCTGGCGCTCTATGCGGTCGCGGTACAGATCGCGCATCGTCACCGACAGGTGCTCGGCGATCGCCTGCGTTGGCGTGGGGAAGAGGAACTCGATGAGCTCGTCCGCCATCTCCTTGGCGCTCTGGAACCGATGCTCCTTCGAGTAGGCCAGGCTCCGCAGGACGAAGTCGTCGAGGATCTCCGGCAGCTCCGGCTTCACCCGGGAAGGCGGCACCACCTTCTTCTTGCGGGAGGCGATGAGCGCCTCCACCGTCTGCACGCGCCCGAAGGGGTGCGTGCCGGTGAGGAGCTCGTAGAACATCACCCCCACCGCGAAGAGATCCACGCGGTGATCGAAGCGCTCGCCCTCCGCCTGCTCCGGGGACGCGTAGCTCAGCTTCCCCATGAGCGTCCCCTCCTTGTAGTTGGAGATCGACGCCTGGGCGGCGCGGGCCACGCCGAAGTCGAGGAGCTTCACCCCGCCGTCCCACGTGACCATCACGTTGTCGGGCGAGACGTCGCAGTGGACGATCCCGAGGGGCCTGCCCGCGCCGTCGGCGCGCTTGTGGGCGTAGTCCAGGCCGCGGAGGACCTCGAGGCAGAGGTAGATCGACTGCTCGATGGTCAGGGGCTTGCCCGCCTTGTTGGCGAGGAAAATCAAGTCGTGGAGGGTGGCGCCCTCCACCAGCTCCATCGAGATGAAGTACTGGCCGTCGATCTGCCCGAGCTCGTAGATCTGGGCGATGGCGGGGTGGGTGAGCGCGACCGTGAGCTTGGCCTCGTTGATCAGCATCCGCGCGAACTGGGCGTCGGACGAGAGCGCGGGGAGGATGCGCTTGATCACGAGCTCCTTCTCGAAGCCGCCGGTCCCCGCCATCTTCGCGCGGTAGATCTCCGCCATTCCTCCCATCCCCAGCTTCTGCAGGAGGAAGAACTTTCCGAAGACGTGCGGTCGAAAGGGCTCTGCCGTGGGCCTCATGAAGTCGCCGAATCCTAGGGGGTTTGCGGCCCGACCACAACGATTCGGCCGGAAGGCGCGGACCGCCGCGACTGTTCAAGCCGGCATGGCGGAAGCGACGAAGGAAGCGATCCGGCGATTCGGGGCCATCCGCAGCGAGCTCGCAGCGGCCTTCCTCGAGAGGGAGGAGGTGGTCGAGGGCCTCCTCTGCGCCCTGGTGGCCGGCCAGCACGTCCTCCTCCTCGGCCCCCCGGGGACGGCGAAGAGCGAGCTGGCCCAGGAGCTCTGCTCCCGGATCGAGGGCGCCGAGCACTTCCAATGGCTCCTCACCCGCTTCACCACGCCCGAGGAGCTCTTCGGGCCGGTGTCGCTGCGGGGGCTGGAGCAGGATCGGTACGTGCGGATCACGGCGGGCAAGCTGCCGAGGGCCCACATCGCCTTCCTGGACGAGGTGTTCAAGGCCTCGTCCTCGATCCTCAACACCCTGCTCGCCATCCTCAACGAGCGCCGCTTCGACGGCGGAGACGGCGGCGCCGAGGTCCCGCTCCTCTTTCTGGTGGGAGCTGCAAACGAGCTGCCGGAGGACGAGGAGCTGGCCGCGCTCTACGACCGGTTCCTCCTCCGCTTCGAGGTGGACTACCTGCGGGAGGACTTCCGCTTCCTCCAGATGCTCCGCGCCCCGGCGAAGAAGGCCCGCGCCCGCACCACCGTCGACCTCGAGGCCTTGGCGCGCCTGCGGGAGGCGGCGGCCCGGGTGGCGATCCCGGATCCGATCCTGCGGGACGTGGCCAAGCTCCGCGCGCTCCTCGCGGAGAAGGACGTGATCCCCTCCGACCGCAGGTTTCGGCAGAGCCTCGATCTCCTTAGGGCGCGCGCCGCCCTCGCCGGCAGGTCGGAGGTCGTCACCAAGGATCTCGGGCTCCTCGCCCACGTGCTCTGGCACGAGCCCGGCGACAGGGCCCAGGTGGAGGAGGCGCTCCGCCTCCTCGCCCACGGCCACGAGGACGAGGCCGACCGGCTTCTCTTCCAGGCCCGGGAGATCGCGGAGGGCGCCCGGGGGCCGCACCTGGACGAGGACGAGGCCGATCGCGCCGCCGTCGAGGCGCTCGCCAAGCTCCACGACCTCGCGCAGCGGGTGGACGCCATCGCGTCGGAGGCCGACCGGGAGGGCCGGGTGCTCGGCCGGGTCCGCGAGGTGCGGGACGAGATCCGCGGCATGGTCGACGCGCTCCTCGCCGAGGATCCGACCGACGAGCGCGAGTCGAGGCATTAGTGCTCCACCTCGTCGAGACCGACGCCTACGACCGCGCCGCCCGCGAGGCGGCGCTGCGCGGACGGCCGCTCGAGGAGCTCGTGGCCAAGGGCGAGCGGCTGCTCCCTCACTTCCGCGAGCTCGTCGAGGATCTCTTCTCCGTCTGCTTCAAGCTCGTGATCCGGCTGCGCGATCCGGATCGCGGCGCCCTCGCCTGGAACCGTAGGGTGATCGACGCGGCCCTCGCGGCGGACGAGATCGAGGCGCTGCGGTCGTCCTGCGCGCTGGACGCCCCTCGCGCCGCCCAGGCCGCCCTCGCGATCGGCGCGGCCGTCCTCGAAGAGGTGCGCCGAGGCGAGCTCTTCACCGAGGAGGAGCTGGCGTCGGCCCTCGAGCTCGAGTGCAGCCAGCGCCGGATCGACGAGCTGGGCCGCGCGCTGGAGGGGCTGCGCCCGCGGGGTGAGAAGCGCGAGGGGTTCGAGGAGGCCCTCGACCGGGCCCGCCGCCGCCAGGACGAGCTGGTGCGGGCGCTCGAGGAGGCGCTCGGGGAGCTCCCCCGATCGCTGGACGCCCGGGTGGGGGAGGCGCTGCGCGGCGCAGCCGACCGGGTCGAGGCGGACGAGTCGCTCGCTCGATCGTTCGCGGAGGCCGTGGGGGCCGAGGTCCCCGCCGGCGCGGCGGCGCGGCTCGCGCTCTCCGAGAGGCTGCGGGACGACGAGGCGCTGCGCCGCCTGGCGCGGGTCGCGGGTGCCTTCCGGGCCGACGCCCTCGCCGCCCGCAGGCGCAGGATCCGCAGGGCGCCGTCCGAGCTCCACCGGGTCGTCCGCGGCGCCGACCTCGCCCGGGTGCTCCCCGGCGAGCTCGCCGCCTACGCCTCGCCCGTGGCGCGGCTCGACTTCCTGCGGAGGTTCGCGGAGCGCGACCTCGCCGCCTACGAGCTGAAGGGCGCCGACCGGGGTGGGCGCGGTCCCCTCGTGATCTGCGTGGACGGCTCGGGGAGCATGCGCGGCCCCAGGGAGCTGTGGGCGAAGGGCGTCGCCCTCGCGCTCCTCGAGATCGCGCGGAGACAGAACCGGAAGGTGGCCGCCCTGATCTTCGCGGGGGCGGAGGATCCCCTGGTGCGGTTCGACCTCCTCGCGCCCCGGGGCAGGAGCCGGGGCGGCCGCCGGGTGGTGGATCTCGCCGGCGTCCTCGCCTTCGCCGCGCACCCCGCGGCGGGCGGGACGAGCTTCGAGGCGCCGCTGCGCGAGGCGCTGCGCCTCCTCTCCGAGTCCCGGCTGCGGGGCGGCGACGTGGTCTTCGTCACCGACGGCGCGGCGCGGTTGGACGCCGCCTTCGTCGCGGAGATCCACCGGGCCAAGCGCCGCCTCGGCTTCTCGATCCACGGGGTGCTCGTGGACGATCCTTCGGGCTCCGGCGAAGCGGCGGCGCCCTCCCGCGGGCCGCGAGGCGCCGAGCGAGGCGAGCGGGAGCTGCGCAGGATCGCCGACGAGCTCATCGCCGTCTCCCGGCTCACCTTCGGCGAGGTCCGCGGCCTCTTCGAGAGGATCTGAGCGAGCCCCCGAAGCCGAGCCGTCAGCGCACGCTCCGCGCCGCCTCCTCAGCCTCGGGGATCAGCGCCTTCACCGCCTCGCGCAGCTCCCGGGTGATCTCGTCGCGGTCGGCGACGGTGCGACCGGCGACCTCCACCGGCGATCCGAAGGCGACGCCCACCGCCCCGGGCTTCACCAGGCGTGCGTGCTTGGGCAACAGCTCCCTGGTGCCCGCCACCGCGACCGGCAGGAGGGCGTTGCCGGTCTGCAGCGCCATCATCGTCGCGCCCTTCTTGAACGGGAGCAGCGTGCCGTCCGGCGAGCGGGTCCCCTCCGGGAAGAAGAGGATCGAGAGGTCCTTGCCCACCTTGCGGCCGGTGCGGTTCAGCTTGCGGGTGGACTCCTCGCTGCGGCTGCGGTCGATGGGCACGTTCCCCGCCGCCCACACGGCCTGGCCGAAGACGGGGATGTAGAAGAGCGAGCGCTTCGCCACGAAGCGCAGCTTCTGGGGGATCGCGGAGAGGATCAGCGGCGGATCGAGGAGGCTCAGGTGGTTCGACGCCACGATGAACTGCCGATCGTGGGAGAAGCGATCCAGCCCCCGCACCGCGTACCGCACCCCGCAGGAGGCGAGGACCGTCCTCGCCCACAGCTTGGGGATGATGCGGGTGCCGTGGTTGCGGCCGAGGCTCGCGAAGGCGAGGGCCGTCGAGATCGGCGCGAACACGGCGGTGGCGGACGCGATCCCGGCGTAGGCGATCGCGGTCTGGCGCACGCTCATGCGAACTCCTCCGCTGCGGGGAAGAGGAGCACGTCGGCGATCGAGTCCCAGCCGCCCAGCAGCATGAGCAGCCGATCGACGCCCACCGCCACGCCCGCGGCGGGGGGCATGCGGCCGACGGCCTCGATGAAGTTCTCGTCGAGAGGATAGACCGGCTTGCCCAGGTCGCGGCGGAGCCGTTGCTCGGCGACGAGGCGGCGCCGCTGCTCGGCGGCGTCGTTCAGCTCGTGGTAGCCGTTCGCCAGCTCCCTTCCGGCGACGTAGAGCTCGAACCGCTCGGCCACCCGGGGATCGTCCCCGCGGATCCGGGCCAGCGCCGCCATGCTGGCCGGCCAGTCGACGAGGAAGAGCGGCCTCCCCCAGCCCAGGGTCGGCTCGATCATGGTGAGGAAGATCGAGAAGAAGACGTCGTCGAAGCTCACGCAGGACGGCGGCGGATCGTAGCCGCGCTCCCGCGCCCGGGCGAGGAGGAGCTCGGCGTCGCCGTCCATCGGCAGCTCGATCCCGGCCCGGGTGGCGAAGGCCTCCTCCACCGTGAGCCGATCCCAGGGCGGCGTCATGTCGATCTCCGTGCCGTCCACCCGGATGCGCTCGCTCCCCGCGATCGCGCGGGCGCCCCTCACCCCCAGCTCCTCCAGGTCGACGAGAATGGGGCCGTAGCCCCGACCGGCGCGCTCGCCCTCGGCGCCGATCGACCGGTAGAACTCGAGCATGGTGAACTCGGGGTTGTGGTGCCTCGCGATCTCGCCGTTCCGGAACACCTTCGTGATCTGGAAGATTCGCTCGTAGCCGCTCGCGAGGAGCCGCTTCATGGCGAACTCGGGGGAGCCGTGCAGCCACACCTTCCGCTCGGGGCCGGCGGCCCCCATCTCGGGGATGAAGTTGGTCTCGAAGCAGTCGACGTGGGGCTCCATCCCCGGCGCGGGGACGAGCAGGGGCGTCTCCACCTCGTCGAAGTCGGCCTCGGCGAAGTACGCTCGGAGCTCTCGGTACAGGAGGTGCCGCGCCCGGGACGCGGCGCGCTTGGCGGCAAGGTTTGCCTTCATCGGCGTGGGAACCTACCTGCTCGGGCGAGAGCGGAGCAAGGTTGGCACGCGCGGGCGTGCCGGATAAGGTGCCGCGCCGCATGTGCCGCGCCCCCCGCCTCATCCCGCTCCTCGCAGCGCTCGCCCTGCTCCAGGCGTGCGCCACCACCGGCGCGGCGACGGCGCCCGCGCCTCGCCTCGGGCCGGCGACCGAGGCCGATCGCGCCGCGGTGGCGCGGCTCCAGCGGGAGACGCCGAGGCGGATCGCCGCGCAGGCGGAGGCGCTCTGGGTCATGTGGACCGGGGGCGGCGCGGCGTCGATCGCCTGCGAGGAGGGGGCGTGCGCGGGCCCTTCCGAATCCGACGTCCTCTCCCTGCGGCGGGTTCGCCAGGACGCCCGCTACGAGGAGGAGCGGCGTGCCCTCGGCCTCCTCGAGGCCCACCTGGTCGGAGAGCTCGCGGCAAGGGAGACCGCCGCCCTGCGCGATCGGGAGGAGGCGATCCGCGCGGCGCCGATCCTCGAGGTGGACGGCGCGCGCCACCCCTTCCGGGAGCTGGGCGCGCTCCTCGCCCGCGAGGCGGATCGCGCGCGCCGCCACCGCATCGCGGCCGCCGCGGCTCCGGCGCTCCGCGACCTCGACGAGGTCGCCGCCGCCGCCCGGGAGGCGCTCGAGGCGCTCGCCCTCCGCCTCGGCTACGACGACGCCGCCGAGATGGAGGCGATCTTCCTCCCCCTCCCGGCGGCCCGCCTGGAGGCGCTTGCGGAGGCGTTCCTCGACGCCACCGAGGACGAGTACCGGCGGGCCCTGGCGGAGGCGGCGAGGCGCGAGCTGGGCCTCTCGCTGCGAGAGCTCCGCCGGGCCGATCTGCCGCGGCTCTTCGGCGGCGTTCTCTTCGAGGTGCGCTTCCCCCGCGAGGGCGGGAGGGAGGCCCTCGATCGCGCCTTCGCCACCCTCGGCCTCGAGGCGCCCGCCGCGATCCGGATCGACGACACCGCGAGGCCGGACCGCATCGAGCGGCCCGCGTGCTTTCCGGTGCGGCCGCCCCTCGACGTCCGCCTGGCGCTCCCCTCCGCTCCGGTCGCCGACTGGCGGCCCTCCTTCCAGGAGGCGGCCTGCGCCTGGCAGGCCGCGTTCCTCGCGGACGATCGCTTCGAGTTCACCCAGCTCGGCTCGCCCGGGGTGGCCCGCGGCCTCGCCCTCCCCGTAGGCGATCTGCCGGAGTCGCCGGGTTGGCTCCGCGCCCACACCCTCCTCACCGCGGCGGAGATCCGGGCCCAGACCGCCGGCCAGGCGCTGCGGCGGCTCTTCGTGGCGAGGCGCGCGGCGGGCCGGATCCTCGCCCGAGGACGCGATTACCACGAGGCGATGAACCGCGCGCTCGCCGTGTCCAGCGTCTCGGCGGAAGGGTCCCGCTGGCTCGCGTCCCGGGACGGCGCGGACTCGCCCCGCGACTTCGTCTCCCTCCTGGCGGGGGCCATGGCGCGGGAGCGCCTCGAGGCGCTCCACGGCGACGCCTGGTGGGAGTCCGCCGAGGCGGGCAAGACCCTCGCGGAGCTGTGGCGGAGAGGTGGCCGCCTGGATCCCGACGGGCTCGCCCGGGAGCTGGGCGCGAGCGAGCTCGAGGCGGCGCCCCTCGCCCGCCAGATCGTCGAGAGACTCGCGCCGCTGCTCCGCCCGCCGCCGAAGCGCAAGGCGCCCCCGCCGCCGGCCCCCGCGCCGGAGATCGAGCCGGAGCCGGAGGGGCCGCCTCCCGCCCTGTCGCTCCTCGATCAGGGGACGCGGAGCACGAGCCCCTTCAGGTAGCGGGTCTCCGGCGCCGTCAGCAGCACGGGGTGGTCGCGCCCGGCGCCGAGGCGCTCGAGCACCTGCACGTCGCGCCTGGCGTCCCGCGCGGCGTCCGTCACCAGCGCCTCGAAGGCCTCGGCCGACACGTGGTACGAGCAACTGAAGGTGAGCAGCACGCCGCCCGGCGCGAGGAGCTGGACGGCGCGCAGGTTGATCTCCTTGTAACCCCTGGTGGCGGCGGCGATCGCCGCCTTGCTCTTCGCGAAGGCGGGCGGGTCGAGGACGATCGTGTCGTACTGGGCGCCGGCGGCGATCTCGTCCCGGAGGAGGTCGAAGGCGTTGGCGCAGACCACCTCGACGTTCTTCCTGCCCGACGCGGCGGCGTTGCCGCGGATCGCCTCGCAGGCCGCCTCCGAGATCTCCACAGCCTTCACCGAGTCGGCCGCTGTGGCGACCTGGAGGGCGAAGCCGCCGGCGTAGGAGAAGAGGTCGAGCGCCCGCCCCGAGGCGTACGCCGCCGATCGGAGGTGGTTCTCCCGCTGGTCCAGGAACGCGCCGGTCTTCTGCCCCTCGAGCAGGTCGACGGCGAGGACGGCGTCGCCCTCGCGGTAGACCGAGGGGGCCTGGTAGGAGCCGCGCAGCACGCCCTTCACCTGGGGGAGATCCTCCAGGAGCCGGGTCCGCCCGTCGTTGCGCTCCACGATCGCGGAGGCGCCGGTGAGCGCCAGGAGCCGGTCGCAGATCGCCTCCTGGCGCCGATCGGTGGCGGGGATGCCGGTCTGGATCACCAGGGTGTCTCCGTATCGGTCCACCACCAGGCCGGGGAGCAGATCCGCCTCGCCGTGCACCAGCCGCAGCGAGGTCGCCCCCGGGAACAGCCGCTCCCGCAGCGCCAGCGCAGAGGCGATCCGGTCGAGGACGAAGGCGTCGTCCACCTCGATCCGATCCCGCGTGAGGAAGCGCAGGGCGATCTGGGAGGCGGCGGAGTAGAAGGCCGTCCCCAGCGGCCTCCCCCGGTCGTCGGCTACCGCCACGGCGTCACCGCTCGCCACCGCGCCGGGCACGGAGACGACGTCGCTGCGGTAGATCCAGGGGTGGCCGGCACGAGAGCGGCCCGCGCCGCGCCTGGTGACGATGACCCGTTCCATGCCTGCGGCGGGTATCACCCCGGGGCGCCTCGCCGCAAGGCTCGCGCGCCCCGGCGCGGCGAGAGGCGAGGATCACGTCGAACGAGGCGGAGGGAGGTGCGACCGCGGTTCAGCGAGGCACCGGCGACGCGACGTACGCCATCGAGTCGCCCTCCTGGTAGGTCACCACCCCGCCGGTGGACATCGCCTCGGCGATGGCCGCCTCGCGCTCGGCGGCGCTCCAGGGATACAGCGCCTCGATCTCCTCGGGCCACAGCACCACCGCCGCCCGCAGGGCCGCGATGAAGAGGAAGGTCCAGGCGCGCTGCAGCTCCACCTCGAAGCGCCGCTGGGCGAGGACCCGCTCGGCCCACCGCCCGGTGGGCTCGAGCACGCAGACGGGCTGATCGTCCTCGTCGACGTCGGGGCGGGAGAGGACGACGAGCTGGCTCTCCAGCTCTCCCTGCACCTTCGCGAAGTCCACCGTCGACAGATCGAGGAGGCGGGCGAGCCGGTCCGCCGTGAGCTCGCCGCGGCGATCGAGGAGCTCCAGCGCGTCCTCCGCCTCCAGGGTGAGCACGCCCCCGCCACGGGCCGCCTCCTCGCGGGGGGCGGCGACGGCGGCGAGGCTGGGCCAGAGCTCCGCGCGCGCCAGCGTGGGCCGCTCGAAGCAGAGCCGGGCGGTGAGGAGATCCGGCGCCCGCTCGATCTCGGGGAGCCACCCCTCCAGCGTCGACCAGAGGGGCCCGGAGGCGCGCTCCTCGGCGGTGCAGGCCCGGCCGATCAGCGGGTCGACGAGGTTGGGCAGCGCCGACTGCACCACGGGGTGGACCAGGTGCCGCTCCCGGGCGAAGGCGATGGCCTGGGTGGCGCTCTTCAGGGCCGGCCTGCCGCTGCGGCCGTGCCAGCGCTCGCGGGCCGCCAGCGCGGCGGCGAGGCGGGGATCCTGCGGGCGCCCCTCCAGCGGGTGGAGCGGGATCGGCCTGGGCGCCCAGGGGGCGACCCTCCGCCTCGCACGAGGAGCGACGGGCGGCGGGGCGGGCGGGGACTCGATCGAGGCTTCCGGCTCGGGGGCGCGGGCAGGGGCCGGCTTCGCGGCGGACTTCTTCGCCCGACGGGCCTTGGCGCGCAGGGCGGCCGCCTTCACGGCCTCGAGCCGGGCCTTCGCCTCGGCGCTCATCGGCGCTCTCGCCTTGGGCTTGGCCGCGGTCTTCGCGAACGCCTTGGCAGCGGACTTCGGCGGCGCCTTGGCCGCCGACTTCGCGGGTGCCTTGGCGGTGGACTTCGGCGGCGCCTTGGCCGCCGACTTCGCGGATGCCTTGGCGGCGGACTTCGCCGGCGCCTTGGCCGGAGACTTCGCGGATGCCTTGGCGGCGGTCTTCGCCGGCGCCTTGGCCGCGGTCTTCGCGGGCACCTTGGACGAGGCCTTCGCGGGCGCCTTGGCCGCGGTCTTCGCGGGCACCCTGGCCGCCGGCTTCGCGGCCGACCTGGAAGCGGTCTTCGAGGCGGCCTTGGCCGGGGTCTTCGCCGTCACCTTCGCCGCGGCCTTCGGGGCCGCCTTTCGGGCCGCCGAGGTCGTTCGGCCCTTCACCGAGAGCGACTTGGGCGCCCCTACCTTCGACGGCTTTCCTGCCGGTGCACGCGGGGCGGTCTTCACGCGCCGGTCAGCCGACACCCTCACCTCCGCTTCGTGCCTCCGAGAGGTCGCCATGGATTCCTCAAGTCTCCGCCAACGCCTGGTCGAGATCGTCGATCAGGTCCTTCACGTCCTCGATGCCGACCGAGAGCCGGACGAGGCCGTCCGAGATCCCCAGCTTCTCCCTCGTCTCGGCAGGGACGGAGGCGTGGGTCATGATCGCCGGATGCTCGATCAGGCTCTCGACGCCGCCCAGGCTCTCCGCCAGGGCGAAGATCTTCAGCTTGCGCAGGAAGCGATCGGCGGCGGGCAGGCCGCCGCGGATCACGAACGTCATCATCCCGCCGGCGCCCTTCATCTGGCGGCGGGCGAGCTCGGCCTGGGGATGGGAGGCGAGGCCGGGCCAGGTCACCTTCTCCACCTTCGGGTGGGAGAGCAGGTACTGCGCGATCGCCTCGGCGTTCTTCTGGTGCCGCTCCATCCGCACGCCCAGCGTCTTCAGCCCCCGCAGCACCAGGAACGAGTCGAACGGCCCGAGGACCGCGCCGGCGGCGTTCTGCCGGAAGTAGAGCCCCTGCGCGAACTCCTCGTCGCTGGTGATCACGCAGCCGCCCACCACGTCCGAGTGGCCGTTGAGGTACTTGGTCATCGAGTGGACCACGACGTCGATGCCGAACTCGAGGGGCCGCTGGAAGTAGGGCGAGAGGAAGGTGTTGTCCGCGACGCTCCGCACCCCGGCCTTCCGGCAGATCTCCGCGATCGCCGCGAGGTCGGCCAGCTTCAGCATCGGGTTGGTGGGCGTCTCCACCCAGAGGAGCTTCGTCTTGCCCGGCCGGATCGCCGCCTGGACGTTGGCGGGATCGGTCATGTCCACGTAGGTGAACTCGAGGCCGAACCGCCGGAAGACCTTGTCGAAGAGGCGGTAGGTGCCGCCGTAGAGGTCGTCCGAGCAGACCACGTGGTCGCCGGTCGACAGGCTCTGGAGGATGCAGGTGGACGCCGCCAGCCCCGACGCGAAGACCGCGCCGTGGCGCCCCCCCTCCAGGGCGGCCAGGCAGTCCTGCAGCGCGTCGCGGGTGGGGTTGTGCGTGCGGCTGTACTCATACCCCTTGTGCTCGCCGGGGCCGGTCTGCGCGTAGGTCGAGGTGAGGTAGACCGGCGTCATGATCGCGCCGGTGGTGGGATCCGGCGCCTGTCCGGCGTGGATCGCCAGCGTGTCGAAACCCTTGGTCCCGCTGCCGTCTCTGGCCATCTGAAGCCTGCTCTCCTTCGGCAAGGCGACCGGTAGAGGAACCCGCGGTGCGGCGGCTCTTCAACGGGAGAAGGCGTCGCGTCGTCTGGGATGTCCGGCCGCCCTCCTGGCCGCAAGAGGGCCGGGAGGGCGGCTGTATACCACATTTCGAGGGTTTCTTCAGACCTGGAAGCCGTTGGCCTTCATCCAGGCGTCGGAATAGAACTTCGAGATGTAGCTCTTCCCGCCGTCGGGGAGGATCGCGACGATGATCTTCCCGCGACCGGCCTCCCGGGCGAGCTGCAGCGCCACCGCCACCGCGCCGCCCGCGGATCCGCCGGCGAAGATCCCCTCCTCGCGGGCGAGGCGCCGGGCGTACTCGAAGCAGATGGCGTCGTTCACCTGGCGGACGTCGTCGACCACCGAGAAGTCCATCGCCTCGCAGAGCATGTCCTCCCCGATCCCCTCGACCTTGTAGGTGTGGGGCTCGGAGAGCTTGCCGGTCTTGAAGTACGAGAGGTAGACGGAGCCCTCCGGATCCACGCCGACGTTGCGGATCGCGGGGTTCTTCTCCTTGAGGAACTTGCCCGTCCCCGACATGGTCCCGCCGGTGCCCAGGCCGGCCACCAGGACGTCGATCTTCCCGTCGGTCTGCCGCCAGATCTCCGGCCCGGTGGAGAGGTAGTGGGCCTCGACGTTGTCGGGCGAGTGGTACTGGTTCACGTAGAAGCTGTTGGGCGTCTCGCGGGCGATGCGCTTGGCCGTCTCGTAGTACGACTCCGGCGAGTCCGCGGGGACGTTGGTCGGCGTGACGATCACCTCGGCGCCGAAGGCGCGCAGCGTGTCGATCTTCTCCTGCGACATCTTGTCCGGCATGGTGAAGATGCACTTGTAGCCGCGCACCGCCGCCACCATGGCCAGGGCCGCGCCGGTGTTGCCGCTGGTGTTCTCGACGATGGTGCCGCCGGGCTTGAGGAGCCCCTCCTTCTCGGCCTTGTTCACGATGTGGACCGCCATGCGATCCTTGATGGCGCCGCCGGGGTTCATGTACTCGCACTTGACGTAGACGTCGGCGTCGTCCGGACCCGTGAGCTCGTTGAGCTTCACCAGCGGGGTCTCGCCGATGGCCTCGAGGATGTTCGCGCAGGCTTCCATTTTCGTTCTCCATCCCGGGCGAAAGGCGCGGGTTCCCCGGGGTCTATAGAAGAGGCCGATCCTCGCGGTCAACGGCCGGGGGCAGGTGCAACGACCGGCCGGGCCGTGCTACTTCCAACGAATGCAGGACGCCTCCTTCGATCTCCTCCGCCGACACGCCGCCGGCGCGGCCGGGATCCCCCCGGATCCCGCCTGGCCCGTGGTGCGCCTCAAGCAGGACGCCTCGAACCGCTCGTACTTCCGGGTGATCCTCCCGGGTCGCTCCTACGTGCTGATGTCGATGCCCGCCGGGGCGGCCAGCGAGGAGGCCACCAAGGGCGAGGCGCCGCCCGAGCTGCCCTTCGTCAACGTCCACCGCTACCTGCAGCGCCTGGGGATCCGGGTGCCGGCGATCCACGCCTGGGACGAGGGCGCGGGCGTGATGGTCCTCGAGGATCTGGGCGACGTCGCCTTCGAGGCGGGGCTCGCCGGGGGGACGGACGAGGCGGAGCGGCGCGAGGCGCTGTACGGCAAGGCGATCGACCTCCTCGCCCGCCTGCGCGTCCGCGCGGACGCGGCGCCGGATCCCGCCTGTCTCGTCGCCACCCGCAGCTTCGACTTCGACCTCTACCGCTGGGAGCTCGATCACTTCCTCGAGTGGGGGCTCGAGGCCCGCGAGGGAAAGCGGCTCGAGGGCCCCGACCGGGAGCGCTTCGCCTTCCACGCCGACGCCATCTCGCGGGCGCTCGCCGAGCTCCCGCGGGGCTTCACCCACCGCGACTTCCAGTCTCGCAACCTCATGCTCCTCCCCGACGGCGAGCTGGCGCTCATCGACTTCCAGGACTCGCTGCAGGGGCCGCGGCAGTACGACCTGGTGGCGCTGCTGCGGGACTCCTACGTCGAGCTGCCCATGGAGTTCGTGGAGCGAATGATCGCGCGCTACCTGGATCGCCTCGAGGCGGAAGGGGGCCCTCGCCTCGAGCGCGAGCCCTTCGTCGCGGACTTCCACCTCCTCACCGTCCAGCGCAAGCTGAAGGACGCCGGGCGCTTCGTCTTCATCGATCGGGTGAAGGGGAACCCCTCCTTCCTGCCGTACGTCTCGCCGTCGCTGCGCTACGTGAAGGAGGCCCTCGCCAGGCGGCCCGAGCTCGAGGAGCTCGCGGCGATCCTGCGGCGGCACGTCCCCGAGCTCGCATGAGCGGCGATCTCCTCCGAGAGGGCGGGCGCCCCGCGCCGGCCCCGCTCTGGCGGCGCGGCGACACCGGGAGCGGCGCTCGATGATCGCGATGATCCTCGCCGCGGGGCTGGGGACCCGCCTGCGCCCCCTCACGGATCGGATCGCCAAGCCGGCGCTGCCGATCCTGGGGGACACCCTCCTCGGAAACAACCTCGCGCTCGTCGCCGCGGCCGGCGCCACCGAGGTGGTGGTCAACGCCCACCACCTGCCGCAGACGGTGGCGGCGGCGGCGCGGATCGCGGCCGATCGGCTGGGCCTGCGCCTGCATCTCTCCTTCGAGCGCCCGGAGGTGCGCGGCACCGGAGGCGCCCTCGTCGCCGCGCGGCCGCTCCTCGACCGAGGCGAGCCCTTCCTCCTCCTCAACGGCGACGTCCTCACCGATCTCGATCCCGCCGCGGCGGTCGCGGCCCACCTGGCGTCGGGGGCGGCCACCACGATGGTGCTGCGGCCCATGCCCCCCGGCGCGCCCTTCGCGCCGGTCGAGGTGGACGAAGGAGGCCTCGTCGCCCGGATCGCCGGGCACGGCCGCGAGCCCGCCCCCGGCGAGGAGCTGCGGCCATACGCTTTCACCGGCATCCACGTCCTCTCGAGCGCGATCTTCGACGTGCTCCCGGCGAAAGGCGCGCCCTGCGTCAACCGCCAGGGTCACGCCTCGCTCGTCGCGCGGGGAGCGAGGGTGCTCGGCCACGTGCAGGCCGAAGGTTCGTGGTCCGACGTGGGGACCCCGGAGCGCTACCTCCAGGCCAACCTCGACGTCCTCGAGGGGCGCTGCCGGATGCCCGGCTGGCCCTTCGGCGCGGTCGAGCGCACGCCCGGCGCGTGGGTGCATCCGACTGCCGTCGTCGAGGCCGGCGCCGTGCTGCGCGCCCCCTGCTGGATCGGGCCCGGCGCCCGGGTGGGCGCCGCCGCCGCGGTGGGGCCCAGGGCGGCGCTCCTCGAGGGGAGCCTGGCGCTGGCCGAGGTGCGGGACGCGGTCCTGCCGCCGGGGGCGAAGGCGGGAGCTCCGTGCGTGGGGAGGTTGGCGGGGGCCTGAAGGGCGCGGGCGCGCCGATCAGTCGCCGAGGCAGCGCACCACGATCGCCGTGATGTTGTCGATCCCGCCCGCCTCGTTGGCGGCGGCGATGAGCGCGTCCACCTTCTCCTGCTCGGTCGCGTCGCGGGCGAGGACCTCGGCGATCTCCTCGTCGGGGATCATCCCCGAGAGCCCGTCGGAGCAGACCAGGTACAGGTCCCCGGCCCTGGGTCGATCCTGCACCACGTCGACCGTGAGGGTGTCCTGGATCCCGAGGGCGCGCACGATCACGTTCTTGTGGGGGAAGGCGTCGATCTCCTCGGCGCTGAGCTTCTTCGCCCGGATGAGATCGTTGAGGAGGGAGTGATCCTCCGAGATCTGCCACAGCTCGCCGTCGCGCATCCGGTAGACCCGGCTGTCCCCGGCCCAGGCGATGTAGGCGACGCCGTCGGCGAAGTAGATCGACGCCACCGTGGTGCCCATACCCTTGTAGCGGGGCTCGCGGCGGGCCTGGTCGCAGATCCGAGCGTTGGCCTGGCGGATGCCGACGACGAGGCGGTTCTCGTCGTAGCTGCGCTCCGGATCCATCTTGAAGGGCCAGGTGAGCTCGCGGTCGCTCCCCGAGAGGCGGAAGAAGGCCTCCAGCTCGGCCACGGCCATCCCCGACGCGACCTCGCCGGAGGCGTGTCCGCCCATCCCGTCCGCAACGACGTAGAGGCCCTCCTCCTCGAGCATGAGGAGGCTGTCCTCGTTGCCGGTGCGCTTCATGCCGACATGGGTACCGCCTGCGGCCTCGACGCGCATCCGGCGAGTTCCTCGAGTCACGGGTTCTCCGACCGAAAATCAGTACCGGATGGCCGGGTTGCAGGCAAGGACAAGCGTCCTCGAAAGTGGAGGACGTCGCCGATCCTCACCCCGGCGGCGCGCACGGTCCCCGCCGGGAGCTCCAGGACGCCGCGGGCCCGGGGTACGGGCAGGGTGGCCCTCCACGGCGGCAGCGACTCGATCGCCCGCAGCACCCGCGCCTCCCGATCCAGGAAGAGCACGTCGATCGGATACGCCATGAAGAAGGTGTGGATCGAGGAGCAGGGCTCGATGTGGAGGCCGTGCCCGGGGAGGAGCGCCCGGGTCCCGAGGAGGCCTCGGAGCCGATCCCGCAGGGACGTCGCCTGCCTGGCGTCCGTGGCCAGCACCGCGCCGCTGCCGGTGGAGATCTCCCAGACCACGTCGTCCCCCGTTCGCTCGGGAAAGTTGTTCTACCATGGCGCCATGCTGCTCCCCGAGGTCGAACCGCCCCTGTCCGTGGTGCTGATCCACCCGCAGATCCCGCCCAACACCGGCAACGTCGCGCGGCTCTGCGCGGTCACGGGCGCGCGCCTCCACCTGGTCGAGCCCCTCGGCTTCTCCATCGCAGACAAGGATCTGCGCCGGGCGGGCCTCGACTACTGGGATCGAGTGGTGGCGCGGATCCACCCCGACGTCCAGGCGTGGGAGGCGGAGGCGCCCTTTCCCCGGGTGCACCTCTTCACCGCCCACGCCGCGGTGGGCCTGTGGGAAGCGGAGTTCCGGCCGGGCGATCAGCTCGTCTTCGGCGCCGAGCAGGCGGGGCTGCCGCCGGATCTCGTCGAGCGGCACCGGGCCCGCACCGTGGGCATCCCCCAGCGAGAGGGGCTCCGATCCCTGAACCTCTCCACCGCGGCGGGCATCGCCTTGTACGAGGCGCTGCGCCAGGTCGTGGCGAGGACGACCCAGGGGAGGTAAGCTCGGCCGAATCGTGTCCGGACCCCTCTGCAACCTCGCCGCGGGCGAGCTCAGCTCCGCGTCCCTGGCGGCGATCCTGATCGAGGCGTTGCGCACCCGCGCCACCGGCGAGGTGGTGATCGAGACCTCCGGCGGCACCTCCCGCCTGTACCTGCGAGAGGGGCATCCGCGCGGCGTGCAGGTCTTCTTCGGCTTCAAGCCGCTGGGCCAGTTCCTCCTGGAGCTGGGCTGGATCGACATCCAGGCGCTGGAGCGGAGCCTCCTCGCGGTGGCGGACGGCCGCAAGCAGGGGGAGGCCCTGGTCTCCCTGGGCTTCCTCACGGCCGAGCAGCTCGCGACCGGCCTCGGGCTGCTGCACCGCGCCCACCTCAAGACCCTGGCGGAGGTGGCGGAGGGCACCTGGACCTTCGAGGCGCGCGACGCGCTCCCGACGTGGACCGACGAGGTCCACATCGGGGCGTACCGGGCGATCGTCGACGCCCTCGGCTCCGGGGGAGGGCGCGGGACGGCCCGCGGGATCCTCGAGGAGGTGCGGCCCGGCCAGAAGGTGCGGCTGCGGCCGGCGTGGGAGACCTTCACCTCGCACTTCGAGCTCGACGAGGGGGAGGGCGCCTTCGTCCGGTCGCTCCTCACCCCCCGAACCCTTCCCGAGATGCTGGCGGGGGCGACGATCGACGAGGCGCGGGCCTGCGCCCTGGCAGCGGCGCTCCTGCTGATGGGCGTCCTGATCGCACAGGACGAGCCGGCCGCTGCCGCGCGGGAGACCTCCGCCGGTCCCTCGGCGCGGGGGATCTCCGCCGGCCCCTCGGCGCGGGGGATCTCCATCGGCCCCTCGGCGCGGGGGATCTCCGCCGGTCCCTCGGCGCGGGGGATCTCCGCCGGCCCGTCGGCGCGGGGGATCTCCGCCGGCCCCTCGGCGCGGGGGATCTCCGCCGGCCCCTCGGCGCGGGAGACCTCCGCAGGTCCCGCTGCACGCGGGATCTCCGCCGGCCCCTCGGCGCGGGGGATCTCCGCCGGCCCCTCGGCCCGGGGGATCTCCGCCGGCCCTTCGGCCCGGGGGATCTCCGCCGGCCCTGCGGCCGACGAAGGGGAACTCGATCGCCGCATCGAGGCCATGATCGAAAAGCGCCACGCCGCCATCGCCAAGGGCGACAAGTTCGCGGTGCTGGGCCTCGGCAGGCAGGCGAGCCCGGCCCAGATCAAGCAGGCCTACCTGGAGGCGGTGAAGCTCCTCCACCCCGATCGCCTCCCCGCGACCCTCTCGCACCTCGGCCCCCGGGCCCGCGAGCTCTTCGAGGCGGTGACCGCGGCGAACGAGATCCTCTCGGACGAGAGGAAGCGCCGGGCGTACCTCGGGGAGATCGGTCGGCCGAAGGGAGGCGGCCCGATCCGCAATCCGGACGTGCGTCAGCTCGTCACCAAGGGGGAACAGCTCCTGACGCAGCGGCGCTTCGGCCAGGCCCTGGCATTCTTCAAGCAGGCGCTCCTCATGGAGGACCACCCGGATCTGCGGGCCCACGCCATCTGGGCCGCCAACGCCGATCCCGCGAGGCCCCTCCCAGACAGGGCCCGCCGCGAGCTGGAGCGCCTCGTCGAGCGCCACCCGACCTGCGCCGTGGCGGAGGGCTACCTCTCCCGCCTGCGCGAAGATGGCACGGCCTGAATCATCCGAGGGAGCGATGCACCCCAAGAAACAACACCTCCTCCTCGTCGACGGCGACGCCAAGAGCCTGCGGGTCATGGAGGTGAGCCTGCGCCAGGCGGGCTTTCACGTTACCAGCGCGGTCAACGGCCTGGACGCCTGGGAGAAGTGCGAGGCCGCCGCCCCCGACCTCGTCATCTCCGACACCCGCATGCCGGAGATGGACGGCTTCGAGCTGTGCGCGAGGCTGAAGTCGGACCGGCGCTTCTCCTCGATCCCCTTCGTGTTCCTGAGCAGCCAGAAGGAGCTCGAGCACAAGGTGCGCGGCCTGGAGCTGGGCGTCGAGGACTACCTGACCAAGCCGATCTACATCCAGGAGATCGTCACCCGGGTGAAGATCCTGTTGCAGAAGCGCGAGAAGGAGCGGCTCGAGCGACGGGATCAGAAGGGCGGGCTCTCCGGCAGCCTCTCGGACATGGGCGTCGTCGACCTGGTCCAGGCGCTGGAGATGGGCCGCAAGACCGGGGTGATCCGGATCGCGGAGCGACGGGGCACCGCCGCCGAGGTCTTCTTTCGGGACGGGAAGGTGGTCGACGTCTCCCTGGGCGCGCAGGTGGGGGAGGCCGCGTTCTATCGTCTCCTGGCCTGGACCGAGGGCACGTTCGAGATCGCCTTCGAGCACGTCGATCGCGAGAGCCGGATCGACTTCTCGACCCAGGGGCTGCTCATGGAGGGGATGCGGCGCCTCGACGAGCGCGCGCGGCTCGCCGAGCTGCTTCCCTCGTTCGACGCGATTCTCGAGGTGGATCACACGCTCCTGGGCGAGCGCCTGGCGTCGCTGCCCGACGAGGTGAACCCCGTCCTGCGCCTCTTCGACGGCACCAAGGAGCTGGCCCGCGTCCTCGAGGACACGCCGCTCGACGACCTCGCCTGCCTGTCGATCGCGGCGCGGCTCTACGCGGTCGGGATCCTGCGGGAGGTGCAGCCGATCCCGCAGGAGACCGCCGCCGCCGATCCGGAGCGCGTCGCCGCCGTCCGGGAGGGGAGCGACGAGCCCGCGGACTGGTTCGTCGAGCCCTCGGGGATCCTCCTCCTGGGCAAGGAGGCGATCCCGCTGGCGGTCCAGGAGGCCGCCGCCGAGGATCTCGCCGAGCCGCGCCGGGGGGAGGGAGGCGCGGGGGCTGCTCCGGGCCCTGACGCACGCGCCGCCGATCGCGCGGCTGACGCGGCGGCGGCGAAGAAGGCGGGCGGCGAGGCCCGCGGTCCGTCGGTCGACGAGCGCGCCCACGTCTCGCCGGCGGAGGAGGTCACGCCCGCGGTCGCCATCTCCGTGGCGGAGCCCACGCCGGTGGTCACGCCCCTCGAGACGCCGAAGCGCAAGGACGACCCCGAACCTCGCCCCGCCGGAAAGGCCGAGGCGGCGGGCCGGCCGCACGCACCCGGCATGGGGCCGCCGATCCCCGTGGAGCGGGTGCGCACCGCCGATCGCCCCGGCCGCGGGAGAGGGCGGCGGGCCCGACTCTGGCTCGTGGCCGCCATCGCGGTCGCCGTCCTCGCCGGGGGGATCGCCATGCGGGAGTACAGGAGGCAGGCGGGGGCGTCGCCGCCGGCGTCCGCCGCGTCGCACGACCGCTGAGGGGCGGGGCGCGCACACGCGCACACGCGCCGGCATCGCCCGCGACGTCGCGTGTTATAAGCCGCGCCATGCTGGTCCTCGGAATCGAGACCTCCTGCGACGAGACGGCGGCGGCCGTGGTGCGAGACGGCCGCGAGGCCCTCTCCGACGTGGTCTCGACGCAGATCGAGCTCCACCGGCGCTGGGGTGGGGTGGTGCCCGAGCTGGCCTCCCGCAACCACGTGCTCCAGGTGATGCCCGTGGTCGACGAGGCCCTCGAGCGGGCGCGGGTCTCGCTGGAGGACGTCGATCTCTTCGCGGTCACCAGCGGCCCGGGGCTGGTGGGCGCGCTCCTCGTCGGCCTGCAGGTGGGCAAGTCGCTCGCCTTCGCCACGGGCAGGCCCGTGGTCGGGGTGAACCACCTCGAGGGGCATCTCCTCGCCATCCGCCTGGACGAGCGCGCCCCGGAGCCTCCCTTCCTGGGGATGATCGTCTCGGGCGGACACACCAGCCTCTACGCCGTGGACGACTACGGCACCTACCGCCTCCTGGGCGCCACTCTGGACGACGCGGCGGGCGAGGCGTTCGACAAGATCGCCAAGCTCCTCGGCCTGCCGTACCCCGGCGGCGTGGAGATCGATCGGCTGGCCCGCGGCGGCGATCCCGCGGCGATCCGCTTCCCCCGCGGCCTCGCCAGGCGCGCCACCTGCGACTTCTCCTTTTCCGGCCTGAAGACCTCGGTCCTGAACCACGTGCAGCGGCATGGCAGGCCGGAGGGGCAGGCCCTCGCCGACCTCTGCGCGAGCGCCCAGGAGGCGATCGCCGACGTCCTCACCGCCAAGGCGATGCGCGCCGCGCGGGAGGCGGGCCTCTCGCGGCTCGTCCTCTGCGGGGGCGTGGCCGCCAACTCCCGCCTGCGCGACCTGGCGATCGAGCGCGGCGGCGAGGCGGGGATCGAGGTGCACGCGCCGCCCAAGCGCCTCTGCACCGACAACGGCGCCATGATCGCGGTCGCGGGCTACGAGACCTTCCGCCGCGGCCGCGGACCCACGGGCCTCGCCCTCAACGCCGATCCGGCGTGGAGGCCGTGATGGCCGAGGCGCCCTCCGTCATCCTCCGCCGCCACGGCCTCCGCCCGAAGAAGGCCTGGGGCCAGAACTTCCTCGGCAGCGAGCACCACCTGGACGCGATCGCCGACGCGTGCGGGATCGAGCCGGGCGACACCGTGGTGGAGCTGGGCGCGGGCCTCGGGCACCTCACCCGCAAGCTCGCCGCCCGCGGCGCCGCCGTCGTGGCGGTGGAGCGCGATCGCGACCTCGCGCCCGTCCTGCGCGAGGAGCTCGCCGGTCTCGAGGTGGAGATCCTCGAGGCCAACGCGGCGACGATCGAACTCGCGCCGATCCGGGAGGGGGCGGGGCGGGAGCTGATCGTGGTCGGCAACCTCCCCTACCACCTCTCCACCGAGATCCTCTTCCACGTGGAGGCGCAGCGGCGGCACGTGCGGCGGATGGTCTTTCTCCTCCAGCGGGAGGTCACCGATCGCATCGCGGCGGCGCCGGGGAGCAAGGCCTACGGCGTCCTCTCCGCCCTGCTCCAGCTCCACTTCGACGTCGACGTCCCCCACCACGTCCCCGCCGGCGCGTTCACGCCGCCGCCGGAGGTGGAGAGCGCGGTGGCGCGCCTCGAGCGTCGCGCCGCGCCCCGGGCGGAGACGGGCGACGAGGCGCTCTTCCGCAGGGTGGTGAAGGGGGCGTTCGCGCAGCGGCGCAAGACGATCGCCAACTCGCTCCGCGGGGCGGGCGTCGCCCCGCCGGAGGCGATCGGGCGCGCCCTCGACGCCGCGGGGATCGATCCCGTCCGCCGCGCCGAGACCCTCTCGGTGGAGGAGCTCGCGGCCCTGTGCAGGGCGCTCATCGGCGCCACGGGCCCCGGCGCCGCGCCTCCTTGAGGCGAGAAAGCGTTCCTTGTAGGTTGCGCGCCCGCGGCCCGCACGTGCGCCGCCAGGAGCCAGGGAAATGAGCGCCAGCCGCCTCGAGAAGATCCTCCTCAACGACCTCTCGCGCGCCAGCAAGGACTTCGGCCTCGTCGAGCCGAACGACCGGATCATGGTCGGCATCTCGGGCGGCAAGGACTCGTACACGCTCCTCCACCTCCTCCGCCAGGTGCAGCGCAAGTGCGGCTTCCCCCTCTCGATCGTCGCCGTCACCCTGGACCAGGGGCACCCCGGCTTCCCCGGGCACGTGATCCAGGAGTGGATGGACGCCCAGGGGTACGAGTTCCGCATGATCCGGCGGGACACGTACTCGATCGTGCAGGAGAAGGTCCCGGCGGGGAAGACCACCTGCTCCCTCTGCTCGCGCCTGCGCCGCGGGATCCTCTACGACGTGGCCGTCGAGCTGGGGGCCACCAAGATCGCGCTCGGTCACCACCGCGACGACATCGTGGAGACGCTGCTGCTCAACCTCTTCTACTCGGGGCAGCTCAAGGCGATGCCGCCTCGCCTCCGCTCCGACGACGGCCGCAACACCGTGATCCGGCCGCTGGCCTACTGCGCCGAGGAGCAGATCGCCGAGTTCGCGGCGGCGATGAAGTTCCCGATCGTCCCCTGCAACCTCTGCGGCTCCCAGGAGAACGCCCATCGCCAGCAGGTGAAGCGGCTGATCGCCCAGCTCCACGAGCTGAACCCGAACGTGAAGGGCAACATGCTCGCGGCCATCGGCAACGTGCGGCCCACCCACCTGCTCGACCCCAAGCTGCGCGAGCTGTACGGCGTGGATCGCATCGAGGCGGCGGACGAGTCCCTCGTCGCCCTCGGCGGCTCCGACGACGACGCCCTGGGAGGCGGCTGCGCCCACCCTTCGGCGGAGCCGGCGCCGATCCCCTTGCGGGTCCTCGGACAGGCCTGAAGCCGCGCGCAGGCCGCGGGAGACGCGCGCGACGTCATTCACCGTGGGTGAAGTCGATCCCGGAGGGCGATGGCGGGGTCGGTCGACGAGACCGCCGCCGGGAGGACGAGCGGGGATCGCCTACTCGTCGCGGGGCCGGCTGCCCCGGCCGCCCCGCAGCGCGCGCTCCACCTCCCGCCTCGTCTCCCGCTCCTTGATCGCCTCGCGCCGGTCGCCCTTCGTCTTGCCCGAGCCCAGGGCGATCTCCAGCTTGGCGCGGCCGTCCTTGAAGTAGAGGCGCGTGGGCACCAGCGTGTAGCCCCGCTCCTTCACCTTGCGCAGGATCCGATCCAGCTCCGCGCGGTGGAGGAGGAGCTTGCGCTCGCGCAAGGGGGCGTGCCCCATGCCCGCGGCGGCCTTGTACTCGCCGATCCGCAGGTTGTGGACGAAGAGCTCGTCTCCCTTGGGCGCGGCATAGGAGTCGGAGAGGTTCGCGTTGCCCTCCCGAAGCGACTTCACCTCGCTGCCCAGGAGGGAGAGGCCCGCCTCCCACTTGTCGCCGAGGACGTAGTCGTGGCGGGCGCGGCGGTTCTCGGCGACGAGCTTCACGCCGCCCTTGCCGTCAGCCCGCGACACGTAGCACCTGGTTGTCGATCAGGCGCGTGCGCCCGAAGAACGCGGCGACGAGCAGGCACGCGTCGCGCTCCAACGTCTCGATCGGCTGCAGGCTCTCGGCGTCCACCAGCTCCACGTAGTCGATCCGATCCGCCGCCGCAACGATCGGCCCGCGGGCGGCCTCCACCAGCGCCGCCGCCCGGCGCTCGCCCACCGCGAACCGGGCCAGCGCCTCGTCCAGGCCCCGCCGCAGCGAGAGGGCGCGGCTCCTCTCGTCCGCGGAGAGGTAGGCGTTGCGCGACGACATGGCCAGGCCGTCCTCCTCGCGCACGATGGGCATGCCCGCGATCTCCGTCCAGGCGTCCAGGTCGAGGTCGCGGACCATCCGCCGCACCACCGCGAGCTGCTGGTAGTCCTTCTCGCCGAAGAGGGCCACCTCCGGACGGAAGAGCGCGATCAGCTTGCAGACGACGGTGGCGACGCCCCGGAAGTGACCGGGGCGCTTCCCGCCGCAGAGGCCCAGGCTGAGGCGCTCCACGTCCACCCAGGTCTGGAAGTCCGCGGGGTAGACCTCGGCCGGATCCTTCGGCGCCCACACGAGCGCCGCGCCGGCTTCCCTGCACTTCTCCACGTCGCCGGCCAGATCCCGGGGGTAGCGGTCGAGATCCTCGCCGGGCCCGAACTGCGTCGGGTTCACGAAGATGGAGACCGCCACCCGATCGGCCCGGCGGGCACCCTCGCGGATCAGCGAGAGATGCCCCTCGTGCAGGAAGCCCATGGTCGGCACGAGGGCGAGGCGCTCGCCCCTCGCTCGGATCCCGCGCAGCTCCTCGATCAGCGCCGCGCGCTCCACGATGGTCTTCGTCTCGGTCATCACCGTTCCGCTGCTCGGCGCGTCAGCCGGCGGCCTTCGATCCCCCGCCGTACACGCCGTCGATCGCGGCGGGGCCGGCGGCGTTCGCGCGGGTCTCGGCGGAGGTGCGGAAGGAGTGCTCCTCGCCGGGGAACGCCCCGGACCGCACCTCCTCGAGGTAGCTGCCGACGGCGCCGCCGATCACCTCGTGGAGCTGGGCGTACCGCTTCACGAATTTCGGCGAGAACGAGGGGTTCATGCCGAGCAGGTCGTAGATCACCAGCACCTGTCCGTCGCAGCGGTTGCCCGCGCCGATCCCGATGGTGGGGATCGAGAGGCGCGCCGTGATCTCCGCCGCCACCGACGCCGGGATCCCCTCGAGCACGAGCGAGTAGCAGCCCGCCTCCTCCAGCGCGACGGCGTCCGCCAGGAGCTGCGCGGCCTTCTCCTCGTCGCGGCCCTGGATCACGTAGCCGCCCATCCGGTGCACGCTCTGGGGCGTGAGGCCGATGTGCCCCATCACCGGGATCCCCGCCCGCACGATCTTGCGGATGACGTCGCCGAAGTCGGCCCCGCCCTCGAGCTTCACCGCCTCGGCGCCGCCCTCGGCGACGATCCGGCCGGCATTCCTCACCGCCTCGTCCACCGATGCCTGGTAGCTCATGAAGGGCATGTCGCCCACGACGTGGGCGCGCTCCGTGCCCCGGCACACGGCGCGGCAGTGGTAGACGATCTGGTCGACGGTGACGGGGAGGGTGGTCTTCTCCCCCTGGATGACGTTGCCGAGGGAGTCGCCCACCAGGAGGACGTCGGCGCCCGCGCCGTCGAGCAGGCGGGCGAAGGTGGCGTCGTAGCAGGTGAGCATGCCGATCCGCTCTCCTGCCTGCTTCATCTTGCGCAGCGTGTGGATGGTCACCTTGGTGGCCAAGGTTCACCTCCGTGAAAGTGGGGCCTCGCCCCGGTGGACGGCCGCCCGCCTGCTTCGTGGACCGGGGTCACGCCTCCAACAGCGGAGTGCGCGCCTCGATTCGAAGGCGGGCGCCGGAAGCTCCTCTACGTCGAACCGCGGGGGATGTAGTGCTGCACGCCCTTGCGATGCCGGCGCACGAGCTGGACGATCGCCTCCTGGTCGGCCTCGTTGGCTTCGAGGTCGATGTCGCTCGTGTTGATCACCAGCAGCGGCGTCTCGTCGTAGTGGAAGAAGTAGTCGTTGTAGGTGGAAGCGATCCGAGCCAGGTAGTCGGCGTCGAAGGCCTTCTCGTACTCGCGCCCGCGCTTGCGGATGCGCGCCTGGAGGACGTCGAGCCGGGCCTGCAGGTAGACCACCAGATCCGGCCGGGCGACCCGCGGTCGCAAGAGAGAGTACACCCGGTCGTAGAGCGCCATCTCCTGCCGGCCCAGGTTCAGTGCGGCGAAGATCCGATCCTTGGCGAAGAGGTAGTCGCTCACGGTGACCTGGTGGAAGAGGTCCGGCTGGTGCAGCTCCTGCTGCTGCTGGTAGCGCGAGAGCAGGAAGAAGAGCTGGGCCTGGAAGGCGTGCTTCGCCCGATCTGCGTAGAACGGAGCGAGGAACGGGTTCTCCTCGACGGGCTCCGCCACGAGCTTCCCGCCGAACCGGGAGGCGAGGATCTTCGCGAGCGTGGTCTTCCCCACGCCGACGGGGCCCTCCACCACGATGTACAGCGATCGGTCCATCCGGATCCCGGCCCGGCGGGCCTCTTGGGTTTCAGTCGTCGCTCGTGCGCGAGAGGGCTTCGGCTCGCCTCCGGCTCCCTCGCGGGCCCGTGAGATCCCTTGCGGGCTCCGTCGCCGACGAGCGGCATTAAGCACGTGCCGAGGTCCCATGTCCATGGTGCTCGGAGGCCGGGCGATCGTGCGGCGCGTTACTTGCCGGCCCCCGGGCCCTCTGTTAGAAGTGGCCCTCGTACGGTCGATTGCAGGTCGGCGGCGTCGGCATCCGGGCGACCGCGCGGCCGTGGCGAAAAGGCGCTTGGGAGAGGGGGGCGTTCCGCCCTTTCCGGGTGCCTCGCCGGTCCGCTCTCGAGGAGTGAGCGACCCGATGAACCAGCAGATGGTGATGCACGAGGGCGAGTTTCTGCGGATCACGAGCGTCTGCGACCGTCTCACCCGCGAGGCGAACGCGAAGGTCGTCTTCCTCGTGGACAAGAACGGACAGCTCATCTCCAGCGCGGGCGCGACCAGCGACATCGACACCACGTCGCTGGCGTCGCTCACCGCGGGGAACATCGCCGCCACGGGCGGCCTGGCCAAGCTCATCGGAGAGCGGGAGTTCTCGATCCTCTTCCACGAGGGGGAGCGGGACAACCTCCACATCTCCATCGTGGCGCAGCGGGTGATCCTGGTGGTCATCTTCGACGCCCGATCGTCCCTCGGCCTGGTACGGCTGCGCGTGAAGAAAGCGGGAGAGGAGCTGGCGTCCATCTTCGCCGACCTCGAGAAGAAGGGGACCATGCCCGGCGGCGCCGGAAGCCCCTTCGCCGAGATCACCGACGAGGACATCGACAACCTTTTCAGCGAGTGACCGGACGCATCGCAGCCGAGACCTCGAACAGTAGACCCCGGGGAACGGACGTGCCCTTCATCAACCTGCCGCTGCGCGAGATCACCTGCAAGATCGTCTATTACGGCCCGGGGCTGTGTGGGAAGACGACCAACCTGCAGTACGTTTACGCGAAGACCAACCCCGAGTCGCGCGGCAACATGATCTCGCTCGCCACCGAGACCGACCGCACGCTCTTCTTCGACTTCCTCCCGCTGGGCCTCGGGGAGATCCGCGGCTTCAAGACGCGCTTCCACCTCTACTCCGTGCCTGGGCAGGTGTTCTACGACGCCTCGCGAAAGCTGATCCTGCGCGGGGTCGACGGCGTCGTCTTCGTCGCGGACTCCCTCGTCGACCGCCTCGACGCCAACCTCGAGTCGGCGGAGAATCTCCGCATCAACCTGGCGGAGCAGGGCTACGACCTCGACAAGATCCCGTACGTGATCCAGTACAACAAGCGGGACCTGCCGAACATCCTCCCGGTCGAGGAGCTGTCGCGGCAGCTCAACCCCACCAAGGTCCCCGAGTTCAGCGCCGTGGCCCTCACCGGCGTGGGGGTCTTCGACACCCTGAAGGCGGTGGCGAAGCAGGTGCTCACGAAGGTCAAGAACGGCGACTGAGCCCGGTTGGGAGTCTCCGGCCGGCGACGGCGAGCGACTGAAATCCTCTTGCTTGCAAAATATTGCCCCTTCGTGCCAAACGTCCGACCGGCCGCGAACCCAAGCGCACCCCAGCCGCCCTCCGTTTCCCCACATTTCCCCAGAGAATCCGCAGGGGAAGGGCGGCAAGAGAATTGACAAGCCCTTCGGCCGGGCGTACGGTCGCCAACGAAATTTTGGATTACCCTCAACGAAGTCGACGCATACGAATCCGGAGGAACACCACGTGCGTACTTTCCTGAACATTGCGCTCATCGGGGCCGCCGCCGCCCTGGTGGCCCCACTCGGAGCGTCCGCGCAGACCGCCGGCTCCCTCCTGGATGAGGCCCGTGCCACCCTCGCGACGATGAAGAACTCCGCCGCCGAGGTCCGCAAGATGGCGGAAGGCACGAAGGACTCGGATCGGATCAAGTTCGATTGCGTCAACGAGAGCTACCAGGCGATGGAGCAGGATCTCCAGCTCGCCGAGGCGACCATCGAGGCGGCCGTCGGGTGGGGCCCGGACGTTGCCGACGCGGCTCTCAAGTCGGTCCGCGGGACGCAGCAGCAGTTCAACGAGCACCGGGTCACCGCCAACCGCTGCGTCGGCCTCGCGGACGACGAAGGGGTGGTCGAGGTCGGCGAGGAGTCGACGATCGCCGCCACCGACGACGCCGTGACCGACGACGACGAGGAGCGCGACCAGCCGGGCGCGTTCGATCCCTTCGCCGCCGGCGGCACCACCCCGACCGGCTCGATCCCTCTCACCGCCCGGGCTCCCGCCGCCAGCCCGACGAAGTAGTCCCTATCCTCGCTTCAGCGACTTCGAGCCGGTGAGGGCGCGTTCCCTTCCGGCGACCAGGATCCAGGATGATTGCCTCTCATTCCAAGAAGCAGGTTCGTCGGTTCGCCCGTACGTTCGCCTCCATCGTCCCACTCGCCGCGTGCATCGTGGCGGTGGACGCCTCCGCGCAGATGACGGTCACCCAGCGCGGCGACAACGGGATCAAGGTGGGCGCCGGCCGTCTCCACCCCCTCCTCGGGTTCGAGACCCGCTACGACTCCTACGTCGGGCTCAGCCAGGAGCAGCCCCAGGGCGCCGATCCCTCCGGCATCGGCGACCTGATCCTCCACGTGAAGCCCGGCTTCGAGCTCACGGTCCCGTCGGACTCGGTCGAGATCGGCGCGCGCTTCCTCCTCGACTACAACGCCTACATGGGGCAGACCGAGTCGTGGACCACCGACCTGAGCAAGACCCGGGCCTCGTTCGACTTCGGCGCGCTGGTCAACCCCAAGGGGGACGTGAAGGTCGGCTTCACGGAGCGCTTCGCCCGCACCGACATCAACACGAACCTCGCGCTGCCCGTCCTCTCCGTCAGCGATCGCAACGACGCCGGGGTGAGCGTCGAGATCACCCCCGGCGGTGGCGCGGTGATGCTGAAGCCGGCCTACGTGAACACCTACGAGCATTTCGAGTCCAGGGACGGCGACCCCACCACGCTCGCGCTCTTCGACTACATGCAGGACTACATGCAGCACACCGTCGGCCTCACCGTCGGCTACAAGCTGCAGCCGGAGGCGGCGCTGCTCCTGGACGTGGCCGCCGGGATCCGCAACTACGAGCGGGAGGCGTCGCAGCAGTACGACAACACCAGCGTCCGGGCGACCGTGGGCTTCGCCGGCATGGTGATGCCCAAGGTCTCGCTCGTCGCCAAGGCCGGCTTTGGAACCCAGATCGAGGGCTCCGACGCCCCGGCCGACACCTCCGGCTTCCAGAGCGCCATCGGGCAGCTCGAGCTGGGCTACCTCGCCTCGGAGAACACCGAGCTGCGGGTGGGCTACGCGCGCTCCTTCGAGCCGACCCCGTCCGCCGGGCTCTACTACTCGGACGATCGGATCTACCTCGACGCGAGGGCTCGGATGGCCCAGCGCCTGCTCCTCCGCGCGGGGGTCTCCTACGACATGATCGACTTCCCCGAGCGGACGTCGGATACGACCGACGAGCTCATCGGTTTCATGATCGGACCCGACTGGGAGTTCAATTCGGTGTTCACCGCCGGGATCTCCTACGGTTTCACCCAGCGGACCAGCGATCTCCCGGTTGCAGGATACGACTACGATCGCCATGAAGTAGGCGTCCACGTGGTGGCGTACTACTGACGCTCCTGTCCGAGCCGGGGACTCGGGGCGTCCCTCGGCTCGACCCGGCGCGCAGGCGACTCAAGATGGCGTTGACGACCCGGGCCTGGATTCGGCTGTTCTTCGTGGGCTCGATCGCAGCGGCGCTCGCCGCCTGCGTGCCCACCCGCTCCCAGGCACCCTCCAAGGTACCCGACCCGGATCGGCTCCGGGTCGTCCCCGCTCAGACCCTCGGGACGGGCGACGTCTTCGAGGTCCGGGTGGTGGGCGAGCCCGAGCTCTCCGGCTCCTATCGGGTGGCCAGCGACGGCAGCATCTCCTTCCCGTTCTGCGGCCGCGTCTCCGTGGGCAGCGAGACGGCGACGGAGGTGTCGGAGAAGCTCACCACCTGCCTCGCCGACGGCTACCTCAAGAACCCGCAGGTCACGGTCTTCCTCAAGGAGCACAACTCCAAGAAGGTCTTCGTCTTCGGCGAGGTGAACAAGCCCGGGACCTTCCCCTTCGAGGATCGGATGAACGTCGTCCAGGCGATCACGCTCGCCGGCGGCTTCACGAAGCAGGCGGCCCGCAACTCCGTCCTGGTCACCCGGTCGGTGGACGGGAAGGAGGAGCGGATCAAGGTCGCCGTCGACGACATCGGGACGGGCAAGCAGGCGAACCTCCTCCTGCAGCCGGGCGACATCGTCTACGTGAACGAGAGCTTCTTCTGATCCCTTGGCGCTCGCGGCGCCGGGCGAGCGGTCCGTTCCACGAGGGGAGGGGGTCTGGTCCGCACCGCGCCGCCGAACGGCGCGGGGCTCACAGCGGCGCCAGGCCCCAGCCGTCGTTCTGCCGGGCGGCCTCGTAGCCCACGATCCCCAGGGCCATCGCGACGTTGATCGAGTTGGCCATCCCCCACACCGGCAGCTCGAGCACCACGTCGGCCTCGGCGACGATGGCCGGGTCGACGCCGAGCCGCTCGTGCCCCAGCACGAGGCATAGGGTCCCTTCGAGCGATTCGTCGGCGGGCGCCAAGGCGCCCTCGGCCTGCTCCAGCACCACCACCCGATCCCCGGCCGCCTTGCGCTCGCGCACCACCCGGGCCGCGTCGGAGCGGTAGCTCCAGGGGACGTAGGGGACCGCCATCACCGCCGTGCGGCGGATCTCCCGCTCGCAGCGCGCCGCGACGGAGGGAGGCCGCGGATCGCCGGGGTAGGGCGGATGCCCGGTGAGGCCGCAGAGCCAGAGGTGCGCGACCCGCAGGTTGTCGCAGAGGCGGAAGGCCAGCCCCACGTTGGCGAGGCCGCGGACGTCCGACAGGACCACGTGGACGGGGGCGCGGGGCAGGGCGGGGAAGTCCTCGGCGGGCGGCTTGCGGGCGACGAGCTCGTCGGTCCCCAAGGGGCGCGCCGGCAGGCGGCGGGCGGTCATGCGCCACCCATATAGGAGAAGGTCGCGGGGGCGACAACGGGTTCGCGGGCGATCCCCCCGTAAGCCCGGTCGTCCGCCTTGCCTGAACACCGGTCCAGGTCCGGCCGCGCTGCCCCCGGGGCCCGGCGTGGCGGCGCGCAAGTCCGTGCAATTGCTCCGTCGCGCGGCGTTGCCCGCCAGGCACCCCCCTTGCTCACGCCCCTCCGGTCTTTCCGGAGGAGCGGATGATCGCGCGGATCAGGAGCGGCGCGCTTTGCGGGATCGAGGCGGCGCCGGTGGTGGTGGAGGCCGACGTCGCGGGCGGGCTGCCTGGATTCCACCTGGTCGGGATGGGAGACCGGGCGGTCGCCGAGGCCCGCCACCGGGTCCGCGCCGCCATCGTCCAGTCGGGCTTCTCCTTCCCCATGCAGCGGGTCACCGCCAACCTCGCGCCGGCGGATCTGCGCAAGGACGGCACCGGCTTCGATCTGCCCCTCGCCCTGGCCGTCCTCATCGCCGACGGCCAGGCGAAGGCCCCCAAGGCGGAGGGCTTCCTCATCGCCGGAGAGCTCGCCTTGGACGGCAGGCTCCGCCCCATCCCGGGCGGCCTCTCCTTCGCGGCGCAGGCTCGGGACCTGGGCTGGCGCGGCGTGATCCTCCCCGTCGAGAGCGCCAGGGAGGCGGCGGTGGTCCGCGGGATCCGGGTATTGGGCTGCAGCCGCCTCGACGAGGTGGTCTCCTGGCTCGCGGGCGCCGCCGAGCTCGAGGAGCCCGAGCCGCCGGTCTTCGACCCGAGGCGGGCGCCCGACGAGCTCGATCTCCGCGACGTGCGGGGGCAGGCGGAGGCGCGCTTCGCCCTCGAGGTCGCGGCCGCCGGATCGCACAACCTCCTCTACATCGGCCCCCCCGGCACCGGGAAGACGATGCTCGCCCGCCGTTTGCCCTCCGTGCTCCCCGATCTCACCTTCGAGGAGGCCTTGGAGGCCACGAGGGTCTGGAGCGCGGCGGGCCGGCTGCGGGGCCGGCCGATCCTCTCCCGGCCACCGTTCTGCGCGCCCCACCACTCGGTCAGCGACGCGGGCCTCATCGGGGCGTCGAGTCCCCCCAGCCCCGGCGAGGCCAGCCTCGCCCACCGCGGCGTCCTCTTCCTCGACGAGCTGCCGGAGTTCCGGCGCAACGCCCTCGAGTCCCTCCGCGAACCCCTCGAGGACGGCGAGGTGCGGATCCGGCGCGCCCACCTCTCGATCTCCTATCCGGCGAGCTTCCAGCTCGTGGCGACCATGAACCCGTGCCCCTGCGGGCGCTACTCGGCGGCGCATCCGGCGAACTGCACGTGCGACATCGAGACGGTGCGGCGCTACCGCGCCCGCATCTCCGGGCCGCTCCTCGATCGCATCGACATGCACGTGGAGGTGGAGCGCGTCCCCTCGTCGGCACTCACCGGACCACCCGGCGAGAGCTCGGAGAGCGTGCGGGAGCGGGTGCTCGAGGCGAGGGCCAGGGCGAGGCGCCGGCTCGCCAGGCTCGGCTGCGCCGCCCGCCACCTCACCAACGCCGCGATCCCCACCGGCCTCCTGCGCCATGCCTGCCTCGCCACCGCGGACGCCGAGAGCCACCTCGCGTCGCTCGTCGCCGGCTGGGAGCTCTCGGCGCGCGCCTTCGATCGCCTGCTGCGGGTCGCGCGCACCATCGCCGATCTCGCCGGGAGCGAGCGGCTGCGCACCGAGGACGTGATCCGGGCGACCTGCTTCCGGATGTTGGATCAAGGGCTGTCGTGAACGGCGCGAAGGGAGGCGCCAAGGAGAGCGTGATGGGAAAGCTGGAGAAGGTGGCGGAGCGGATGACCGAGAAGGCGAAGGCGCTGGCCGGGGCCCTGGCGGGGATCCGCAAGCAGTTCGGTGAGGGCGCGATCATGTCCATGGGCGAGGGGAGGACCGCGGCGATCGAGGTGATCCCCACGGGCTCGGTGGGCCTCGACCTGGCGCTGGGCTGCGGCGGCCTCCCGAAGGGGAGGGTGGTCGAGATCTACGGGGCGGAGTCGTCCGGCAAGACCACCCTCACGCTCTCCGCGATCGCCCAATGCCAGGCGAAGGGCGGCGTGGCGGCCTTCATCGACGCCGAGCACGCCCTCGACCCGACATACGCCCGCAAGCTCGGCGTGAACCTGGACAACCTGCTCGTCGCCCAGCCGGACTCGGGGGAGCAGGCCCTCGAGATCGTGGACGCCCTGGTGCGGTCGGGCTCCGTCGACCTGGTGATCGTCGACTCGGTGGCGGCCCTCGTCCCCCGGGCCGAGATCGAGGGGGAGATGGGCGACAGCCACGTCGGCCTCCACGCCAGGCTGATGAGCCAGGCGCTCCGCAAGCTCACCGGCACCATCGCCAAGAGCAACACCTGCGTGGTCTTCATCAACCAGATCCGCGTGAAGATCGGGGTGATGTTCGGCAACCCGGAGACCACCACCGGCGGCCACGCGCTCAAGTTCTACAGCTCGGTTCGCCTGGAGATCCGGCGGGCGGGGCAGGTGAAGGACGGCGACACCGTTGTGGCGAGCAAGGCCCGGGTGAAGGTGGTGAAGAACAAGATTGCCCCTCCGTTCGCCGAGGCGGAGTTTCAGATCCGCTACGCCTGCGGCATCGACCGCTCCGCCGAGATCCTCGACCTGGCCACGAGGGACGGCGTCGGCGTCGTCGATCGCAACGGCTCGTGGTTCGTCTACCAGGGCGAGCGGCTCGGCCAGGGACGCGAGAAGGCGGTGGAGGCGCTCGAGCGCCGGCCGGAACTCCGCGAAGAGATCGCGGCGCAGGTGCTGGATCGCCTGCGGGGCCCCGCGAGTGAGGCGCCCTCTGTCAGGAAGAGCGCGTAGACGACACCTCTCCCGGTGCCCCCGCGTCGGCGATTCCGATCGGAGTTCGGCTCTGCCGCTTCGGAAGGGAGGCCTCTGGTCGACGCGGATGCCGTCGTGTCCCGGGGACGGGACGCCGGCCCGCATCATGGACCCGAGCGGCCGGCTTCGGGAGTCGTCGCGCCGTCCGCCCGGGCCCGCCCGATCAGGACTCGTCCTTGGAGTCGGAGCCGCCGCCGAAGCGGGCGGCGCTCCAGCCGGCCCAGAGCGCAGCCGTGGGAGGCTGGCCCCCCGGCTTGCGCTCGGGCTCCGCGTGCCGCTTGGAGCGGCGGCCCTCCTGCCGGCGGTGCCTGCCGTTTTGATCCTGGCGGCCGGCGCCCTGCTTGCGCCTGGACTCCCCTCGGCCCTGGCCCGCCTGGTCCCGGGCCTGACCGGAGGGCTGGCCCTTGCGGCCTTCTCCGCCACGGGCTCCGTCCTTGGCCTTGGGCGCGTCGTCCTTCTTCGGCTTCGGCTGCCGCTGGCGGTCCTTGCCGGCGCCTTGCTTTGCCTTCGCCTGGGCGTCCGCCTCCGTCGAGGCGGGAGTCGAGGCTGCGTTCGCGGCCTGGGCCGGGGCGTCGGGCTGCGCGCCGCCTTCGGCGTTCGCCTTGCTGCGGCCTCGGCCGCCGCGCCTTCCGCGGCGGCGTCGCTTCTTGGGGGCCTCTTCGCCGCCGGCGGCGTCCCGGCCTTCGGCCGGCGTGCCTGGGGCTGCCTTCGCCTCGGAGGCGTTCACCGTCGGGGGTGGGGGGCTCTCGGCGCGGCTCCCGGTGGAGGGGGATGTACGGGGGGGGATCGATTCGGCGCGGTCCGACCCGTGGGTCTCGGCGCCGTCGTTGAAGTTCTCTCGGTGCAAGTGCTCGTCCTCGGACGATGGACGTCCAGCGGCGGCGGCTCCACCCACGCGCTGGAAGCGCGGCGGAGCCCGGCCGTTTGGGAAGGGCGCGGGCGAGCGAGCGGCGCGGAGAACAGGTCCGCGAGGCCGCCACCGCCGGGTCGCGCCGGTCGGGGTTTCACTGGTTCAACACGCGATGGTCGCAGGGGTAGTCCTCGAATCGCGCCGGCCTCGACGGGCGCCGGTCCGTGGTTTTCAGGCCGATCGCCTCGGTGGGCCCTCGTCGTCGGGCGGCGCTGGGCCGTCCTCGGGCCTGGGAGGCGGGTGGCCGGGGTCGTCGCCGATCGGCCAGCTCCGATCGCCGAAGGTGAAGAAGAACCACCCATCCTCCTCTCGGAGGAAGGGCGTGAGATCGAGCTGGGCCTGCCTGGAGAGGCGGGCCCGGTGGTCGCCCTTCACCCGGCAGTAGACCACCTGGTCGGGTGAGCGGGCGAGGCTGCGCGGATCGAGCGGCTCCCGGCTCTCGTCGGAGACGAGGAGGTCCAGCCCCTCCTCGCCCTGGACGATCCGCCGGATCACGTACGGCGTGTCCTCCACCGTCACGTAGGCCCAGTCGGAGCCGAAGCGGATGAGGTATCGCCCATCCGCCGCTCGTTCGAGGCCACGGCTCCACGCGCGCACGATGGCCGGATGCTTCACCGGCTCCCCGTCGTGCCAGAATCGGCCGTGTTCGTCCAGGCGGATCCCGCTTCGGACCCTCGTGTGCAGCCGCTCGATCACCCGGGCATCGTACCGCGTGGCACCAGGATTCGCTCGGTTCCTGGAGGGTCCATCCCTGTGGGGCGCCGGGCCGCCGGCAGGACGAGGGCCGACCCCGCAGCACGTGCACGAGGCGCCGAGGGGCCCCTGGCGGGCCGGTGGGGGAGTGGCTTCCCGCCAAAGCACGCGCCGATGCCGATCGAGGTGCGGCCACCGCGCGCGTGGGGACGGGCAACGCAGGCTACAGGCGTGAGCGCGCCGACGTTCGGCCGCCGCCGCGCGTGGGGGCGGGCAGCTACGGGGATCCTTCGCCGAGGGCGCGGCGGCGGGCGAGGTCGAGCGCCAGGTAGGCGGCCCCGCGGCGCACCTCCTCGCGGCCCCCGTAGGTGACCCTCCGCTGCTTGACCAGGGTGGGGAGCCCGCCCCCGGCGATGGCGGCGTAGAAGGTGCCCGGTGGCGTGCCGTCGGCTCCGCCCTCGGGGCCGGCGTAGCCCGTGAGGGCCACGGCGAGGTCCGCGCCGCTCGCGCGCAGCGCCCCCTCGGCCATGTGGCGCGCGCACGCCTCGCTGACGGCGCCCTCCCGCTCGAGGACCTCCGCGGGGACGCCCAGCCACCTCCGCTTCAGCTCCTCCGAGTAGGTCACCGAGGAGCCGACCAGGACCCGGCTCGCGCCCGGCGCCTCGGCGAGGGTGGCGGCGGCGAGCCCCGCGGTCAGCGACTCCGCGAAGCAGATCGTCCACGACCGCGACAGGAGCGCCTGCACCGTCACCGAGGGGAGCGTGTCCTCCTCCCCGCCGAACACCGGGCGGCCCAACGCCTCCCGGATCTCGCGGGCGATCCGCTCGCAGCGCGCCTCGGCCTCCGCGCGGGAGCCGCCGGTGGCGACGAGGCGGGCGTGCGCCTCGGGGAAGTGCACCCGCGTGCCGTAGCGGACGTGGGGGTGGGCCGCCAGGAGCGGACGCACCGCCTGATCGAGGTGGGACTCGGGGATCCCCAGGCACTTCACCTCGCGGTGGGCGTGGAAGACGCCGGTCGCCTCGATGCGGCGGCGCAGCCGCGGCAGCAGATGCCCCCGGGCGATCCCTTCCAGCTCCGAGGGGATCCCGGGGAGGAACCACACCTCGGTGGTGCGCCCGGCCGAGGGCAGGGGGAGCATGAAGGCGGTGGCGGTGCCGTAGTCGTTCCCGATGACCTCGCTGCCCGCCGGCACCCGGGCCTGCCGCTCGTTGTTGGGCGTGAAGGCGCGGCCGAGCCGCTCGAATCGGCCTCGGATCCGCTCGAGCTGGGCCTCGTCCACCGTCGGCTCGCGGTCGAACGCCACGCAGGCGGCGTCCACGCTGAGGTCGTCGAGGGTGGGGCCCAGGCCGCCGGAGACGATGACGACGTCGGAGCGGCCCGCCGCCTCCCGGAGGGCGGCCACGATCTCCTCCAGGTCGTCGCCGACCACGGTGGTGCGGCGCAGCGACTCGCCCAGGGTGAAGAACATGCCGCCGAGGCGCTTGCTGTTGGTGTCGGCGAGCCTCCCGGTGACGAGCTCGTCGCCGGTGGCGAGCATCTCGATCCGCATGGTTGCCTACGAGGAGAGAAGGCGGGAGAGGAGGGCGCCGACGCCGTCGTCCGGCATGGCGCCGAGCCACCCCAGCCGCGAGAGGACTTCGAGGACGATGCGGGCGTACACCCCGGCGATCACGTCGTCGAAGGTGACGCCGAAGCCGTTGTGGACCTTTCGGTCGAAGAAGGATGCGGGCCACGGCTTGACGACGTCGAAGAGGCGGAAGACGAAGAAGCCCGCCACCGCCGTCTGCCAGGTGAAGGGCAGGAGGCCCACGGTGAGGAAGAGCCCGGCGAACTCGTCGGAGACGATGCGCTTCGAGTCGACGACGCCGTGGAGGCGCCCGGCCCGGTGGGCGGCGGCGACGCTGACCGCGGTGTAGGCTGCGACGGCGAGGGCCCAGCCCCACCACGGCCGGACCAGCGAGAGGGCCCACGCGAGGGGCATGGCCGCGGCCGTGCCGAAGGTCCCCGACGCGAAGGGGAAGTATCCGGCGCCGAAGCCGGAGCTCCACACCACCGCCAGCCTGTCGGAGAGGGACCAGCTCGCCGCGGTCGCCGCCGGAGCGGATCGATCCGAGGACTCGCCCTTCGGGCGAGGTGCGTTCGGGCCCGCGCCGCCTGCGGAGGCGGGCGTCAACTCAGGTCTCGTCCGCGTCGTCGTCGAGATCGTCGTCGTCGTCGACGGAGGCGTCCATTCCCGCCGCGCGGGCGAGGAGCCGCTCCTCCCGGCGGCGGCGGAAGAAGATCATCTCCTCGATGATCCCGCCGCCGACGTAGAGGGCGCCGAAGGCCACCAGGGCGAAGCTCGCGCGGTACTGCAGGGTGATGGCGGCGGCGCTGGTGGCGAAGAAGGCGAGGACCGCCGCGTTCCGCCGGGAGAGGTCCAGGCGCTTGAAGGTGCGGTACCGCACCGTGGAGACCATCAGGTACGAGAGGATCGCGACCATGATGGCCACCGGGACCGCGGGGACGTCGCGATCGCCGAAGCCCTTGAAGTGCGCGATCACGAAGGAGACGATCACGCCGGCCGCGAGCGGGATGGGCAGCCCCACGAAGAAGGAGGAGGCGCCCTTGCTGCCCCGCATCTCGAGGACGTTGAAGCGGGCGAGGCGGAGCGCGCCGCACGCCGCGAACGAGAAGGCGAGGAAGACCCCCAGGAAGCCCAGCGGCGCCAGCGCCCACTTCCACACGAGGAGGGCGGGGGCCGCGCCGAAGGTGATCACGTCGGCCAGCGAGTCGAGCTGCATCCCGAAGTCGGACTGGGTGCGGGTGAGCCGGGCCACCCGGCCGTCGAGGCCGTCGAAGAGCATGCCGAAGAGGATCGCGAGCGCGGCTGCGTACAGCTTCTCCGGCGACGCTTCGCCCGCGGCCAGGGTCATCGCGTACACGCCGCAGAAGACCGAGCTCAGGGTGAAGAGGTTCGGAAGCACGTACAGCCATTTGCGATGACGCATCATCTGGGACGGCACCTCACGTGGGGGCCAGGACCACGCCCCCGGGCCGGTCGATACCAACACCTTTCCTCAAGGTAAAGCAAGCGCGATGCCGCGGAGCGTCAAGGGTCCTCCCGGGGGCCGGAGCCCGCCGGGCGAGCGCTCGTTCCGCGTGCCTCTCGAGGGGACGTGCGGGCCTCCGCGGGGGCGCGGAGGCGGAGCGGCCCACGGTCGAGACCACCGCCCGCGAACTCGGGCCTCCGCGAGGGCGCGGAGGCGGGCCGCGATCGGACACCCGCCTCGAGCGCCTCGACGCACGGGGGGAGGGCGTCGGGCGCGGGCGACCTCGGCGGCGAAGTGCTTGAGCGGGCAGCCGGGTGTGGGCACGATGCCCTCGGTCACCTCGGGAGCCCTCCGCTGAGCACCGCGTTCTCCATCATCTTCGCCGTCACCGCGGCGCTCGCCCTCGTCGCGCTCGGCTGGGCCCACCACTGGTTCTGGCGCCGCCGCTTCGCGCCCCGCGACCGCCCGGACGAGATCCACCACGTCCGCACCGCCGACGGATGGACCATCGCCCTGCGCCGGTACCGCGCCAGGGGGGAAGGCGCCTTCCGCGAGCCCGTGATCCTCTGCCACGGCCTCGGGGCCAACCACTTCAACCTCGACTGGGATCCGCCGGTCGGCCTCGCCCAGTTCCTCGCGGCGAAGGGCAGGGACTGCTGGGTGATCAGCCTCCGGGGCCACGACGGGAGCGATCGGCCCTCCCGCGCGAACGGCCTGCGCTGGGGCTTCTCCTTCGACGACTTCGCCCGCTACGACGTCCCTGCGGCCATCGAGCACGTGCTGGCCCGGACCGGCGCGTCCCGGGCGCAGTGGGTCGGTCACTCCATGGGCGGGATCCTCGCCTACACCCTGGGCGGCACGCCCCTCGAGCCGGCCATCTCCGGCGGGATCGTGGCGGTGGCCTCGCCGTCCTCCTTCGCGGACCAGCCCTACCTGCGCCGCCTCGCGCGGCTGGGGAAGATCATCGCGGGGAGGAAGCGGATCCCGCAGCGGTGGATCACCCAGATGATCGCGCCGTTCACCGGGCACTTCGATCCGCCCTTCTCGGAGCTGGTGATCGCGCCCCAGAGCATGGATCCGAAGATCGTCCGCCGCTTGCAGGCCTGGGCCTTCGAGGACATCAGCGCGGGGGTGATCGCCCAGTTCGACGACTGGGTGCACAACGACGCCCTCCGCTCCCTGGACGAGCAGACGGACTACCGAGACGCCATGGCGGCCTGCACCACGCCGATCCTCCTGGTGGGCGGCTCGAAGGATCGGATGGTGCCGCCGGCGTGCCTCGAGGTGGCCTTCCGCCGGCTCGGGAGCGCGGACAAGACCCTCGTCGTCTTCGGCAAGGACCGGGGCGACGCGGCGGACTACGGCCACGGCGACCTGCTCATGGGACGCGCTGCGTCCGGCGAGGTGTTCCCGCGGATCGCCTCGTGGCTGGAGGAGCGCGCCACCCGGATCCCGTGAGCGCTCGCGCCGGCCCGATGCGTCGAGCGCCCGGCGCAGGGCAGGTGGCGCGCCGAGTCCTGGGACGCACCTGCGATGGGCTCAGCCCTCCCCTACGTCTCGAACTCGCCGGTTGATGTCGAACTGCGGACTCCGCGGCGGATCGCAAGACCATGCTCGCCGAGCGGCCTCGCGTCGAGCAGGCGCTCCAGCAGGTTGCCGGCCGCATGGGCCTGACCGTCAAGCGCACGCCTACCGAGCACGCGGGCGGAAAGTGGCGGTTGACCTGCGCGTCAGCCAGCGGCCGAGAAGGGACCATCGAGGTCGATGTCAACTTCATGTTGCGGACGCCCGCACCTCGGGGGTCCTGCTGGCAGCGACGAGCCGCCGTAGCCGCTGTCCCGATCCCGCGGTCCGCCGACGTTGGCATCTTCGCGTTCCGGTGCCTTCTGCGGACGCGGATCGTCCCGCCCGAAGGGAGGAAGGACGAGGCGAGCTCCTCAGACCGAGGCGGCGAGGGCGGCCGCGGCCGCCTCGCACGCGGCGCGATCGACGTCGAGGTGGGTGACGAGGCGAAGCCGCCTCTCCCCGTCGGTCCCCACGAGGACGCCCTTCGCCTTCAGCCGGGCGGCCAGGTCCACGGCGCCGCCGCCGGGGAGCTCGACGAAGATCAGGTTGGTCTCGGGATCCTGCACGCCGAGGCCCGCCGCCCGCAGGCGCGACGCCAGGAGCCTCGCGTTCTCGTGATCCTCGGCGAGGCGCCCGAGGTTGTGGTCGAGGGCCCACAGGCCCGCCGCCGCCAGGATGCCGGCCTGGCGCATGCCGCCGCCCAGGCGCTTGCGCAGACGCCGGATCTTGCGGGAGAGGGCGGCGTCGCTCGCCACGAGCGATCCCGCCGGCGCGCCCAGCCCCTTCGAGAGGCAGACGCTCACCGTGTCGGCGAGCCCCGCGTAGTCGGCGATGGCCGTCCCCGAGGCCAGCGCCGCATTCCAGAGGCGCGCGCCGTCGAGGTGGACGGACAACCCCGCCGACCGCGCGACGTCGACGACGGCGCGGAGCCTGCCGATCGGCCACACGGTGCCGCCGCCCCGGTTGTGCGTATTTTCGATGCTCACCACTCGTGAGGCGGGCAGGTGGTCGTTCCCGGCGGGGCGGATCGCCTCCTCCACCTGCACCGCGGTGAGGAGGCCGCGCTCGCCGGGGAGGGGGCGGGCCTGGGCCCCCCAGAGCGCGGAGAGGGCCCCGCCCTCGAAGGCGAAGACGTGGGATCCCGCCTCGCCGATCACCTCGTCCCCCGGGCCGGCCTGCGCCCCCAGCGCGAGCTGGTTCGCCATGGTGCCGCTGGGAACGAAGACCGCCGCCTCCTTCCCCAGCATCGCGGCCACCCGCGCCTCCAGGGCCTTGACGGTGGGGTCCTCGCCGTAGACGTCGTCGCCCACCTCCGCCCGCGCCATGGCCTCCCGCATCCCGGGCGAAGGCCGGGTGACGGTGTCCGAGCGCAGATCGATGAAGTCCATCGCGTTCCTCCTGGCGTTCGGCAGAGGTTCGCACGGAGCGACGGCGCGCGCCGGGGAAAATGCGGGCGGTCGGTTCGCCGCGAAACCGTTATCCTCCCCCGCGATGAGCGTCACGAAGAAGAAGACCGCGCGCCGACGCGCGGCGAAGCGGGCGCCGTGGGCGTCGGAGCGCCGCCGCGCGGCCGCTGTGATCGAGCGGCTGGATCGCGAGATGCCCGAGGCGAAGATCGAGCTGGACTACGGCAACGAGATCGAGCTCCTGGTCGCGGTGATCCTCTCCGCGCAGTGCACAGACGCCATGGTGAACCGGTGCACGCCCTCGCTGTTCGCGGTGTTCCCCACCGCCGAGGCGTACGCGGCGGCGGAGCCCGAGGATCTCCATCCCCACGTCTCCCGCTGCGGCCTCTACCGCAACAAGTCGAAGAACATCGTGGCCGCCATGCGGCGGATCGTGGACGAGTACGGCGGGAGGCTCCCTCGCACCCGCGAAGAGCTGGAGCAGCTCCCCGGCGTGGGGCGGAAGACCGCCGGGGTGGTCGCCGTGCACGCCTTCGGCGGCCAGGCCTTCCCCGTCGACACCCACGTCGGCCGCCTCGCCCGCCGCCTCGGCTTCACCAGGGAGGAGAACCCCGACAAGGTGGAGGCGGACATGCAGCGCCTCCTCCCGCCCGAGCTGTGGGCGAAGGGGCACCAGCTCCTGGTGTGGCATGGGAGGCGATGCTGCGACGCCCGCAGGCCCGCCTGCGACCGGTGCGTGGTGGCGGATCTCTGCCCGAAACGCGGGGTCTGACGCCGGCGAGCCCGGTCAGGCCCGGGCGGCCTCGAGCTCCTCGGCCCGCTCCCGCTTCAGCCGCTTCATCCGCTTGCGGATGAGCTCGCGCTTGAGGGTGGAGAGGTAGTCCACGAAGAGGACGCCCTCGAGGTGGTCGCACTCGTGCTGCACGGCGATGGCCAGCAGGCCCGTGGCCTCGAGCTCCTGCTGCGCGCCGTCCCGATCGAGGTAGCGGACGCGGACCCGCGCGGCGCGGGTGACCTCCTCCGCCTCCCCCGGGACGGAGAGGCATCCCTCCCGGTACTGGGTGGTCCCCTCCGACTCGAGGATCTCCGGGTTGATGAGGGCGACGGGCTGCACGTCCTCGTCGACGGCGGAGGTGTCGATCACGATCACCCGCTGGAGGACGCCGATCTGCGGAGCGGCGAGGCCCACGCCGTCGGCGGCGTACATCGTCTCGAACATGTCGTCGACGAGCGCGCGGATGGAGTCGTCCACCGCCGCCACGGGGGCCGCCTTCTCCTTGAGGCGGGGATCGGGCCAGATGAGGATCTCACGAACCATGTCGCACCTATAACACGCCGTGGCGGCACATCGATGCCGCGACGCCTGCCACCCGCCGCCACAAGGTAATCCCCCCGGCGGGCCGCCGCATCGCCCGATCCGGCGCCGCACGGCGTGTGCGGGTCCCTTGAAGCCCCGGCCCGCCCCCTCCGACCGGTGCTCTTCAGAGCATCGAGACCGGATCCATGTCGAGGGCGACGCGCACCTTTCCCCCGACCTCGGCGAGGTCGACGAGGCGACGGCCGATCGCCTGGAGCGGGCCGGGCCCCGGCGCGAGGAGGAGGAGCTGGAAGCGGGTGCGCCCCCGCAGCCTCGCGATCGGGGCGGGGGCGGGGCCGAGCACGCGCACCGAGGGATGCGACCACCGCCTCGCCGCCTCGCCCATGCGGCGGGCCTTGGCCTCCGCCGCGCGGGGATCCTCGGCCTCGAGGCGGATGGCGAGGCCTCTGCCGAACGGTGGATAGCCGAGCTCCCTGCGCCTCGACAGCTCCCCGGCGGAGAAGGTGTCGTAGTCGTGGGTGCGCACGCAGGCCACCGCGTCCGCCGCGGGGTTGAAGGTCTGGATGATCACCCGGCCCGGATCCCTGCCCCTGCCGGCCCTCCCGGCCACCTGGGTGAGGAGCTGGAAGGTGCGCTCCGCCGCCCGGAAGTCGGGCAGGCCCAGGCCCACGTCGGCCAGCACCGCGCCCACCAGGGTGACGCCGGGGAAGTCGTGGCCCTTCGCCACCATCTGGGTGCCGACGAGGACGTCGGCCTCGCCCCTGGCGAAGGCCGCGAGGATCCGGGTCAGCTCCGCCGAGGTGCCGGCGGCGTCCCGGTCGAGGCGGAGGACCCGGGCCCCGGGGAGCCTCTCCTCCAGCTCCCGCTCGACGCGCTCCGTGCCCACTCCCAGCACGAGCAGCTCGGCGTGGCAGCCGGGGCAGGCGTCGGGCTTGGTGGTGCGGAAATCGCAGTAGTGGCAGCGCAGCTCTCCGCCGCGGCCGAGGTGGTGGGTGAGGGCGACGTCGCAGTCGTGGCAGCGGGCCCCCTCGCCGCAGGAGGGGCAGAGCACGAGCGAGGCGTTGCCGCGGCGGTTGAGGAAGAGGATCGACTGGCGGCCGGCGGCGCGGGTCTCCTCGAGCGCGGCCAGGAGCTCGGGGCCCAGGGCCGGAGGCTCGCCCGCCGGCGCGCCCGCCTCCCGCGCCTCTCGGCGCGCGGCGGCCAGATCGACGAGGCGGACCTCGGGCAGCGGGCGGGCGTCCACGCGGTCCTGGAGCCGGAGCAGGCCATACTTCCCCTCCCGGGCGTTGGCGAGGCTCTCGAGGGAGGGAGTGGCGGATCCGAGCACGCAAGGTGCACCCACGATCCGGGCCCGGTACACCGCCAGATCCCGGGCGTGGTAGCGGAGCTTCTCCTCCTGCTTGAAGGAGGGCTCGTGCTCCTCGTCGACGATGACCACGCCGAGGTCCCGCACCGGCGCGAAGACGGCGGAGCGCACCCCCAGCGCGATCGACGCCTCACCGGAGAGGAGGCGGTGGTGCTCCCGGGTCCGCTCGCGATCCGATAGGCCGCTGTGCAGCACGGCGATGGCGCCGCCGAAGCGGGAGCGGAAGCGGCCGGCGAGCTGGGGCGTGAGCGCGATCTCGGGGACGAGGACGAGGGCGCCGCCGCCGCGCGCGCGCACCCGCTCGATGGTGCGCAGGTAGACCTCGGTCTTTCCGGATCCGGTGACGCCGTGGAGGAGGAAGGGCCGAAAGCGCCCGAAGGCCTCCTCGATGGCAGCGCACGCCGCCTCCTGATCCGGGGTGAGGGTGGGGGCGTCGGCGCCGTCGAAGATCCGATCGGGGCGCGGCGGCTCCGCCCTCGCGATCCGGACCAGGCCCTTCTCCTCGAGCTTGCGGGCGAGGCCGGCGGCGTCGCGGACCGCGACCTTGATCTCGTCCAGCGCCGCGCTCCCGCCCCTCGCGGCGAGGTAGGAGACGAGGGCCGCCTGGGCCTTCGATCGGGAGAGCGCGGCGAGCGCCGCGTCGAGCGACGAGAGGAGCGTCACCGACTCGATGGCGGGCGCCCGGCCCTGCGGCGCGGGTCGCACCCGCCCCAGGTCGGGGGGGAGCGCCGTGCGCAGCGCCTCGCCCAGGGGGTAGAGGTAGTAGTCCGCCGCGAAGCGGATGAGCTGCAGCACGTCCGGCGGGAAGATGGGGCCGTCGTCGAGGATCGCGTCGACGAAGCGGACCTCCCCGTCGGGCACCGCGGTCGCCGGCCCCAGGTGGAAGCCGATCGCCTTCCGCCTCCCGAAGGGGACCAGGAGGCGCTGCCCCGGGGCGAGGCGGGCGTCGTCCTCGACCTCGTATGTGAAGGTTCCGCGCACCGGCGCGCCGACTGCGACCTCGATGAGCACGGGCGCACCATAGCAGCCGCGCTCGACGACACGGCGTTCGGGAGAATCGCCCTGCCTCGAATGGTCATGGGGGCAGCGGCGCTTGCTGGCACGCCACCCCTTCGCCTACCTTGCCGCGGTCTTGGTTTTCATCCCACGCCGCGATGGACGGCGCCCCGGGGGTTCGAAATGGAGACGGCCGTGAAGAAGGTGCGCAAGTGCGTGGTCCCGGCGGCGGGGCTGGGGACCCGGTTCCTCCCGGCGACGAAGGCGGTTCCCAAGGAGCTGCTCCCCATCGTCGACACCCCGACCCTGCAGTACATCGTCGGCGAGGCGGCGGAGGCCGGGATCGAGGGGGTGATCCTGATCACCGCCCGCGGCAAGGACTCGATGGTCGATCACTTCGACCTCGCCCCCGAGCTGGAGGAGACCCTCGCCTCCCGCGGCAAGACCAAGGAGCGCGACGCGATCCGCGCGATCAGCTCCATGGCGCAGATCGTCTCGGTGCGGCAGCAGGAGCCGCTGGGCCTCGGCCACGCCGTGCTCCAGGCGAAGAACCTGGTGGGCGACGAGCCCTTCGCCGTGATCCTCGGCGACGACGTGATCGACGCCGAGGTGCCGGGGATCAAGCAGCTCGTGGACTGCTACGAGCGGACGGGGAAGGGCGTGGTCGCGCTGATGGAGGTGCCTCTGGAGGAGACGCACCTCTACGGGATCGCCGCCGGGAAGATGATCGACGAGCGCACCATGTCGATCGAGCGCATGGTGGAGAAGCCCAAGTCGAACCCGCCGTCGCGCCTCGCCGTCATCGGCCGCTACGTGCTCCCCGCCCGGGTCTTCGAGCTCCTCGAGCAGACGAAGCCCGGGGTGGGGGGCGAGATCCAGCTCACGGACGCCCTCCAGCTCCTCGCCCAGGAGGAGGGCCTGGTGGGCCATCGCTTCGAGGGGAGGCGCTACGACGCCGGCGATCGCCTCGGCTACGTGAAGGCGAACATCGCCTTCGCGCTGAAGCGGCCCGACATGCGGGACGGCCTCATCCGCTGGATGGAGGAGGCGATCGCCGAGGCGAGGAGGCCCTGAAGGCGCGCGCCGCGGGCGAGCGCGGAGAGGCAGGCGAGGTACCCCCGTCTGGCCGGCGGATCGGAGGGGGCGCCCGGCCGCCCCGCCGCCGATCGGGCGGACGAGCCCGGGCGCGGGCGCGCGATCGGCTTGCCATGACGGACGAAAAAAAGGCTAGGATTCGCGCGATGATGCGCATCCGGACCCCGCTGACGGCCGCGGCCTTGGCCTCGCTCTTCCTGGGACTTTCCGGGCCTGCCCTCGCGCAGGCGCCGGCTCCCTCTTCCGCCCCGGCCGGCGCCCCCAGCGCGACGCCGGCTCCCTCTTCCGGCCCTGTCGTGCCCCCCAGCGCGGCGCCGGCGCCCCCTGCGCCCGCCCCGCTCGCCAAGCAGCTCGCGAACGTGCGCAAGCCGCCGCCGGCGCCGTCGATCTTCGACTATACCGAGGCCAAGGGCAACGCGCTCAAGATCGCCTTCGCCGTCGCGCTCCTCGGCCTGCTCGTGTGGGGCTGGCAGCTCGAGGACGCCGGCCAGGGCCGCAGGTGGCGCCGGGCCCGCCGCTTCGGCATCGGCCTCCTCGGCGTGCTCGGCGTGTACGGCTGGTTCAACTACGGCAAGTTCCACCACGGGAACTTCGTCCACGTCTGGGAGCACTACCACTACTACATCGGCGCCAAGTACTTCCCCGAGCTGCGGTACTCACGCCTCTACGAGTGCTCGGCCATCGCCGAGGCGGAGCTGGGCCGCCGGGATCGGGTGGCGGCCCGCTCCATGCGCGACATCGCCAGCACCAACCTCATCGGCCCCACGGACGACATCCTCGCCCATCCGGAGCGGTGCAAGGCGCACTTCAGCGAGGCCCGATGGGAGGCGTTCAAGGACGACGTCCGCTTTTTCATCGGCAGGCTCGGCAGCCGCTGGCCCGAGTCGCAGAAGGACCACGGGTACAACGGCACGCCCTGGTGGAACATCACCGGCTCCCTGCTGGCGAACCTCGTCGGCCCCGCCAGCGAGCGCTCCATGTTCCTCCTGGCGCTCCTGGATCCCATCCTGATCGTCCTGATGTTCGCCGGGATCTGGTGGGCGTTCGGCCTCGAGATCTTCGCGGTGGCCGCGACCTTCTTCGCGGTGAACTTCCCCTCCCGCTACTACTGGAACGGCGGGGCGTTTCTCCGCTACGACTACCTGGCCTTCCTGGTCTTCGGGATCTGCCTGCTCCGAAAGAAGAAGTACGCCTGGGGCGGCGCGCTCCTCGCCGCCAGCTCGGCGTACCGGCTCTTCCCGCTCTTCTTCGCGATCGGGCCGGCGCTGCAGGCGGGGTGGCGGGCCTTCAAGGACCGGGTGCTCTCGGCGGAGCACCGCAAGGTCCTCGTCGGCGCGGTGGTGGCCACCTCGATCCTGGTCCCCGGCTCGATGATCGTGGGGCAGGGCGGCCTGGAGCTCTACTCGGAGTTCAAGGCGAACACCGAGAAGCACGCCCACACGCCGCTCACCAACCACATGGGTCTGCGCACCGTGATCTCCTGGCGGCCGTGGGACAACGCCAAGAACCTGAAGGACACCTCGCTGGACGATCCCTTCCAGGTCTGGAAGGAGCACCGCCTCGAGAACTACGAGCGCCTGCGCTGGCTCTTCGTCGCCCTCAACCTCGTCTTCCTCTGGGGCGTGTGGCGCACCACCCGGGACGAGCCCGCGTGGGTCGCGGCCGCGCTCTGCGGCGTGGTGATGGTCCCCGCCGCCACGGAGCTCACCTGCTACTACTACGCCTTCATGATCCCCGGCGCGTTCCTGATGGAGAAGCGCCGGGAGGCGGGGCTGTGGCTGATCCTCCTCGCCATCGGCACCCACGCGATCACGCGCCTGCCCATCTGGGACGACGACAAGTACATGTGGATGGGGCTGGCGAGCCTCGCGTACGGCTGGATGGTGATGTGGGCGCTCATGCAGCCGGAGCCCGCGGCGGACCCGGCGACGGCGCTCCAGCCGGCGCCGGCGGGGGGCAGGCGAAAGAAGTAGGATCCACTCGGGGAACTTTTCCGGCGGCGGCCGGTGTCCCCCAAGGTCCGGGGGCAGGTGCCCCGCGAGGACGCGCTTGGATCCGAAGGACTTCACCAGGCTGGTCGAGCCCCACCTCGGCGTGCTCCACCGGCTCGCGAGGCGGCTCGCCCGCACCCGCGCCGAGGCGGAGGATCTCGCCCAGGAGGGGCTGATCCGCGCCTTCGAGCGGCGGGGCTCGCTGCGGGACGAGGCGCGCATCCGGGGCTGGCTGCTCTCGACGGTGCGCAACCTCCACCTCAACCGGGTCCGCGACGAGAAGCCGCACCTCGCGGTGCTCTCCGGGCTCGCCGGGATGGTGCCGCTCCGCAAGGGCGATCTGGAGCAGGAGCTCCAGGACGGCGCCCTGCCGGACGAGCTCCTCCTCGCGCTGCGCCGGCTCCCCGAGGAGCAGTCCACGGCGCTGTGGCTGCGGGCGGTGGAGGACCTGTCCTACGAAGAGATCGCCGAGGCCATGGCGACGCCGGTGGGGACGGTGCGCTCCCGGCTGTCCCGGGCGAGGGCCGCGATGATCGAGATGCTGGAGGAGCAGCGACTGGCTGCAGGAGGTGAGTCGTGATGTGCCCTTCTGACGAGACCCTCTCCGCGTGGCTGGACGGCGAGGTGGAATCGGGCGAGGAGGGGGCCGTCCGCGTCCACCTGGAAGCGTGCGGCGCGTGCCGGACCCGGGCCGACCGGTTCGACGCGCTCGATCGCGGCCTGCGTTCGCTCCCCCTCGTGGCGGAGCCGCCGGCCCCCTCCCTCGCGGGGACGCTGCGCGGGCTCTCCGCCGCGGGGAGGGGTTCGTGGTGGAGCGCCGGCGCCTGGCGCACCGCCGCGAAGGCCTCCGCCGCCGCGGCGGCGGCGCTCGTGGTGGTGGTGGCGGCGTTGGTGACGGAGCCGGGGACGGCCTCCCCAGCCCGGGCGCTCGCCGACGAGGCGGTGTCGAACCACCTGCGCGCGCTCTCCACCGGCGACGGAACGGGGTGCCAGGTGGCCAGCGAAGATCCCGGCACGATCGCGGCCTGGATCGCGGAGGCGATGGGGCGGGAGGTGGAGGTGCCGCGGCTCGCCGGGGCGACCCTGGTGGGCGCCAGGCGCTGCTCGCTCCTCGGCGAGGAGACGGCGGCCATCGTCTACCGCGCCGGGGAGACGGCGTTCTCGATCTACCTCCCGCCGGAGGGCAGCGCCGCGGCGGCGGCCTGCGACGGGACCGGGCGGTGCATGGAGCGCGACGGGCAGACCGTGTGCGTGCTCCCCGATCCCGGCGGCGCCCCGATGTTGATGGTGGGGGCGCTCCCCGGGCACGAGCTCTGCTCGGTCGCCGCCAGCGGTTGAGCGGGGCATCGGCGCGGGCCGCATCCGCCGCCGAGAGGGAGGTGAAGCCCCGCGCCCGCCCCGTCGGGGAAGATCCGTCCGCCATGGAACCAAACGCCCGTCGGATCGTGTCCTCGAGACCGGACGCGAACGAAGGAAGGACGGCAGTTGACCAGCACCATCTCGTTCGGCGCCGCGTTCGCAGCGGGCGCCCTCTCGTTTCTCTCGCCCTGCGTCTTCCCCCTGGTCCCTGGCTACCTCTCCTTCCTCACCGGGTCGTCGGCGGGGGAGGCGGGCGCGCGCACGAGCACCGCGGTGACCCGGGCGGCCGCCTTCGCGCTGGGCTTCGGGATCGTCTTCGTCGCCCTGGGCGCCACCGCCTCGTCGGTGGGGCAGCTCCTCGGCGAGAACCGGAAGTGGCTCGAGGTGGCGGGCGGCGTGCTGGTGCTTCTCTTCGGCCTGCACATGCTGGGGATCCTGCGCGTCTCCCTCTTCTTCCGCGAAGCGAGGTTCCACAACCTCCCCAGCCCCCGGGGCTTCTGGGGCGCCATGCTCGTGGGCGTCGCCTTCGGCTTCGGCTGGTCGCCCTGCGTGGGGCCTCTCCTCGGCGGCGTGCTCACCCTCGCGGCCGGCGAGGGCACCGCGTCCCAGGGCGTGCTCCTCCTCTCGATCTACGCCGCGGGCCTCGCCATCCCCTTCGTGCTCTCGGCGGCGGCGCTCCACCGCTTCCTCGCGGTCTCCCGCCGGATGCGGCCGTACCTGCCCTGCGTCGAGCGCACCGGCGGCGCCGCGCTGGCGATCTTCGGGATCCTCCTCGTCACCGGGAAGGCCGGCTGGATCGCCTCGTTCCTGCCGGGGCTGGAGTCGCTCGCGCTCTGAACGGGACTGTCTGGTAGCATGCGCAGCCGATGAGAATCGCGATCGCCTTCGCCCTCGCCGCCCTCGCCGTCGCGCCGATCCGCCCCGCCGCAGCCGCCGCCTCCATCCCCGATCTTCCCACCCCCACCGCGCAGGACCTCTCGGGCACCCGGGCGATGGCGATGGGCAACGCCTTCCGCGCGATCGCGACCTCGAACGAGGCCATCTACCTGAACCCCGCGGGCATGGCCCTCCAGAGGAAGTACGAGATCGATCTGGCCTACGCCTTCGCCAGGGGCGACGACCTCTCGCGCTTCAACGGCTCCATCGTGGACTCGAAGACGACGCGGCTCGCCACCGGCCTCGCGTACACGCACCTCAAGGGCGACGGCCTCCAGGGCGAGCTGTCGGGCTCGATCGTGAACCTCGCCTTCGGACTCCCGGTCGCCGAGCGCGTGGCCCTGGGCTTCGGCTTCAAGTACCTGGACTTCGCCGAGCCCGATCGCACCAACGCGATCACGGGCGACGTCGGGGTCCTGGTGCAGCCGATCGAGTGGCTCTCCTTCGCGGGGGTCGCCTACAACGTGATCGACGTGGACAGCCGCGAGGCGCCGTTCCGGGTCGGCGGCGGCGTGGCCTTCGGCACCGACACCACCTTCCGCGTCGCCCTCGACACGGTGGCGGACTTCACCTCCGATCCGGAGCGGACCGCCCTCACCTACCACGCCGGCGGGGAGTACCTCTTCGACGGAGCGATGGCCATCCGCGGGGGGTTCATGCGCCGGGATCTCGACGACCGGAACTACCTCTCCGCCGGCCTCGGCTTCATCTCGCGCGCCGCCGCCATCGAGGCGGCCTACGTCCAGAGCCTGGAGGCGGGCGAGGGCCCCGATCGCACCTTCAGCTTCACCTTGAAGTTCTTCCTGTAAAGCCTCCCATGGGAGTTTCGTGGGGGTCCGGCGGCGGTCGCCACGTGATAGGTTCCGCCGCATGTCGCTCCTGGGAGAGATCCGCGGCATCGGCGGTGGGCCGGACGAGGACGTGGTGCCGGCCCTGCGCCGGCTCTGCGCCGAGGTCCTCGCCCGAAACCGCCTACCCCCGGCGGCGGTGGTCGCGGCGCGGATCCGGGTGCCCGCGTTCGTGCCCGGCGCCATCGCCGCCGTGCAGGAGCTGGGGTGGAGCCGCTTCCCCATCTTCTGGGAGATCCGCCGGGACGCGGGGCTCGAGGTGGTCGTCCACGTCCGGCTGAAGCGCCGGCGGCGCCTCGTCCCCGTCGCGCTGGAGCCCGCGGCGTGAAGGTCACCCCTCCGACCCCGCCCTTCGCCGTGGTGGGCCTGGGCAGGCTCGGCGGCGGGCTCGTCCGGGCCCTCGCCCGGGCGTTCCCCGAGGCGCAGCTCAAGGCGGTCGAGATCGACGCGAAGGCCCGCTCCCAGGCGCTGCGCGATCGCCTGGTCGTCCAGGCGGAGGAGGCGCCGGGCCCGTGGCTCGCGGACTGCGGCCTCGTCTTCCTCTGCCTGCCCCTGGGCGCGCTCCCGGACGTCCTCCCGCAGCTCGCGCCGTACCTAGCGCCCCACGCCATCGTCACCGACGTGTCCCCGGTGAAGGGCGCGGTCGCCGCGCTGGTGGAGGAGCACCTGCCCGGCGCCCGCTACGTGGGAGGTCATCCCCTCGTGGCCGGGGATCCGGCGGGTGCGGGTCCGGCCCGGAGCGATCTCTTCGTGGGGCGTCCGGTGGCGCTGTGCCCGCGTCCCGGCGAGGAGAGCTTGGCGGCGAGCGTGGGGACGGTCTGGGCCGCGATCGGATCCCGGCCCGTCGTGATCTCTGCGGACGAGCACGATCGGCTGGTCGCGGCGACCGCCCACGTCCCCTACCTGGCGGCGTTGGCGCTGGCGCGGGTGGCGGGGGCGCTGGAGGGCGCGGAGCGCCTCATCGCCCGGGCGTTCGGGGATGCGCTGCGCCCCGCGGGGCTCCCCCCCGAGGCGATGGTCGCGGCGGTGGGGGCCAACCCCTTCGCCCCCGCGGCGGTGCGGGTCCTCGCCGACGAGCTCCTCCGCCTGGCGGAGCTGGCGGAGAAGGAGCCGGACGCGCTCTCGGCGGTGGCCATCGAGGCCCGCGCCGCGCTGGGGCGGCTCCTCTCGGACTGATCGTCGCGTCGGGTGCGAAGGGGCAGGGCCTGCGCCAGGGTGGAGGCGGGCGTCTCCGCCTCCGCGCGTGCGTCTCGGATGAGGGGCGAGGCTCGACCGCCGCCGCGCGGAGCGCTCCGGGGAAGGGGAGGCGTGCGCGGCCAGGCCTGTCGGCGGTCGACGGAGGGGTCGCTCCCGGGAAGGGACGACCGAGGAGGCTGGCGACGGGTCGCCGCCAGCCCCGGCGAGGATCCTACAGGTCGTGCTTGCGCAGGGTGGCGCGGCCGTTCTCCTTGGCGCGCTCGATCGCCTTCTCGATCGCGGCGTGGATCACCCCGTTGAGACCGGTGAGGAACTCCTCGCTGGTCCGCACGCCCTGCGCGCCCCCCTTCGCCTTGATGACTTCACGAACCTTCGACTGAACGAGCAGCATCTCACGCTCATCGGCCATGGTGTCTCTCCTCCCGTCCGGATCGAATCGGAACGATCGAAAGCAGGCGGAAGCGCCCGCGCTTCGAGCGTCCAGGGATATCCACGCGGGAGCGCGGGTATCAAGGGAAAAAGCGCATCGGCGCCGCTGCGGTCGGGCGGCACCGCGGCCGCCTACCCGCCGATCGCGGCGAGGGCCTCCTCCAGGTCGGTGGGGAAGGGGGCCTCCACCCGAAGGGACCCGCCGCCGGGGTGCGGCAGCTCGAGGACGCTCGCGTGGAGCAGCGAGCGCGGGGCCTCGACGCGGCCGGCCCGGCGCGCGCCGCCGTAGCGCGCGTCTCCCACGATGGGGTGGCCGAGGTGCGCGAGGTGCACGCGGAGCTGGTGCGTCCGCCCCGTCTCCGGGAAGAGGCGCACCGCCGTCGCCGCGTCGCCGCCGTGGGCGAACGCCTCCCAGCGCGTCGAGGCGGGGGTGCCGCCAGGACGGACCTCGAACGATCCCCGCCTCCCGGGGATCGGCGCCAGCGGACCGTCGATCCGCCCTGAGCCCTCCAGCCGGCCGGCGACGATCGCGATGTACTCTTTGTGCGCCGTTCCTTCACGAACCGCCCGGGCGAGGGCGCGGGTGGCGGCGGGCGTCTTGCCGAAGACCACGACGCCGGAGGTGTCCCGGTCGAGGCGGTGCACGGTCGCCACCTCGGCGGACCTTCGGCCCAGGTGCCTGGCGACCAGCCAGGGGAGGGTGCCGACGTCGCCGGTCAGGGTCGCCTGGGAGGGGACGCCCGCCGCCTTGGAGACGGCCAATACCTGGTCGTCCTCGTGGAGGACGACGAGGGGCTCGTCGGGCGGCGCCTGCACCCGCCCCGACTCCTCCAGGACGATGGCGACGCGCTGGCCCGTGCGGACGGGCTTCGACACGATCTTGCAGCGGGTGCCGTCGAGGTATACACCGCCGCGCTCCAGGGCGCGGCGGGCCTCCCCCCGGGAGACACCGGCGCGGGCGGCGAGAAAGCGGTCGATGCGCTCTCCGTCGTCCGCGGATCCCACCTGCAGCTCGACGCGGCGGATCGGAGCCTCCGTTCGTCGCCGGCCCGCGGATCGCAGGCCCGGCGGCGGTGCAGACGAGCGAGCCCTCTCGCGGCGCGCGCCCGCTCGAGGGCTCCTCCAGGCGCTACTACTTCTTGGAGCGCAGCGCGCGGACGATCTTCTCCTTCTCGGGAGAGGGGACCGGCTGGGGCCGCGACAGGTGCGCGCGGTAGCGGCGGTGCAGCTCCATCTCCATGAGCAGGAGCTCGTCGAGGACGGCGCCGGAGGCCTTGCGCTGGAGGCGGAGCTCCCGATCGGCGGACACCCCGTGCACGCCGCGAATGACCCGCTCCTCCTCGGAGGAGAGCTCCATCGCCCGGGCCGCGAGCTGCGTCCTCAGGATGGACGTGCTCGTGCTCTCGCGGACCTCGACCGTCACCTGCTTGCCACCTTTGCGCTGCGTCCCGCTCACGATTCACCTCGAAAGACGACGTTCGACAGGCAAGCTACCGCAGGGTCTTCGACGGTCAAATTTTCGTACATGGTGGGAGCCGCGCGCACCCCGCAAGAGCAGGCGCACGCTCGCTTGCTTGCTGGACTTTTTCGTTCCCTCGCCGAGCGGGAGCGGTCGCGCGCTCCGACCGCCTCGCGCAGCGGCGGCCTTCACTCCTCGTCGGGCGGCTCCGCGGGCTCGTCGGCCTGGGGTGGCTCCTTCCCAAAGCCGTACGCGCGCAGGGTCGCCACCACGCCGGGTGGACGGGGCGCGTCCTCCATGTGTTCCGGGACGGCGACCCGCGGCGCGCCCTCGGCGACGTCGAGGCGGACGGAGAGGTCCAGCGTCGCGGCGCCCTTCCCCTCCGCGTCGGCGGGCACCTCGATGGTGGCCTTCAGATCGGCCTCGAGCGGCACTGCGGTCGCGGCGTCCACCGCGATCGTCCCGGCGAGGGAGACGGGCCTGGCGTTCTTCGCCGCGGCCAGCCGCAGGGCCGTGTCGGGATCCGGTCCGTCCTTCGGGTACACCGGCGGCGGCAGCGTGGAGTCCTTCGCGGCGGCGCGGGCCTCGCCCAGGCTCGCGTCGAAGCGCAGCGCCCGGCGCCCGCCCACCGTCGCCTCGCCGGCGGCATCCAGGCGGATCGCGCCGTGCACCAGATCGTGGAAGGTCTGCAGCGTGGAGTACGCCGACGCCACCACGTGATCGGACGAGCCCCGATCGCGGCGACGCTCGCGGAACTTCGCCCAGCGGGATCGGGTGTAGGAGGTGCCGTCGACGCGCACCCACTCCATGCCCTGGCGCTCGTCGTTCTCCACGACGACGTGGAAGTCGTCCCTCCCCGCGAGGGCGACCGAGCGATCCTCGGTGAGCTTCACCTCGCGCTCGCCGTCGCTCCAGCGGAACGAGACGCGGACCTTCTGCTCGTGGGGGCCGAACCTCGCGCGGGCCTCCTCGGCGTGCATCGAGAAGACCCGCTCCCGGAGCGCGGCGTCCTTGGGGAGGCGGGCCGGGTCGAGGCGCTCCCTGGCCGCCAGCAGGACCCGGGGCGGATCTTCCGGCGAGAAGATCCGCTCCTTCGCCGCTCGATCCTCGGCGGAGGTGCAGGCGGAGACGAGCAGGATGCCGAGCGCGAGCGAGGGGAGGGTCCTGGACATGGGGAGGTGAACCTAACCGGCGGGAGCGGCCGCGGGCAAGGCGGCCCGGTGTGGAGGGGGATGGACACGGCGAGCGAGAGGACGGGCGCCCGGCCGCTCGCGCGGTCGGCTCTAGAGCGGGAACGCGGCATCGCCGAGCCGGGCCAGGCCGGCGAGATCGGAGATCTCGCCTTCGAGGAGCGGGACGCCGACCAGCGGGGCGCCCCCCTCCGACCGGAGGCGCTCGATCAGGGCGCGATCGGCGAGGGCCCGGGCGCGCTCCTGGGCATACGAGGCCTCGAGCTTGCGGAGGAGCGCGTCGGCGCGATCCGGCCCCAGCTCCGCGGCGAGGGCGGCTCGGGTCCGGGCGCGCTCCTCCTCGCCGAGCTCGGGGCGGTCGGGGTGGACCCGGTTCACCACGAACCCGCCGAAGGGCAGGCCGAGCTGCGCCAGCCGCTCCCGGAAGAAGACGGCGTCGTCGAGGGCGGCGGGCTCCGGCGCGGTGACCAGCAGGAAGGTCGACAGGGGCGAGGCGAGCAGCCGGCGGATCTCCTCGGCGTGGGTGCGCAGGGTCGCAGTCATGCCGCCGATCGCGCCGAGGAAGCCGGCCAGCTCGTCCACGAAGGACTCGCCGAAGACCCGGCCCAGCACGCCGCCCACCACCTTCCCCGTGCGCTGCAGCAGGCCGAAGCGCTTCCTCTCGTGGGGCGCGAACCACTTGAGCACCCGCTCGTCGAGGAAGCGGGAGAGCTTGTCCGGCGCCTCGAGGAAGTCGAGCGCGTTGCGGGTCGGCGGCGTGTCCACCACCACGAGGTCGAAGCGCGGATCCGCGTGGAGCTGGTGGAGCTTCTCCTGCGCCGCGTACTCCTGCATCCCGGCGAGGAGCCCCGACACGTTCTCGTACATGCGGTTGCGCAGGATCCGTTCCGCCTCCTCCGGCCCGTGGAGTCTGCGCACCAGCTCGTCGAAGGTCGACTTGGGATCGAGCATGAGCGCGTGCAGCGCGCCGTCTTCCGGGACGCCCGCCCGGTCGAGGAGCTCGCGGGGGAGCGTGACCGGTTCGCCCGAGAGCGAGGAGAGGCCCAGGGCGTCGGCGAGGCGGCGGGCCGGGTCGACGGTGACCACCACGGCGTGGCGGCCGGCCCTGGCGGCAGCGAGGCCGAGGGCGGCGGAGGTGGTGGTCTTGCCCACGCCGCCGGCGCCGCTGCAGATCACCACCCGGCGGGCGCCGACGAGCTGGAGGAGCATGCGAGGCAGCCTATACCGAGGAGGCGGTCGGCGCGATCGATGCGAGCGCCCTTCACGGCGCCCCCTGCCGAACGGAGCGAGGCTCACGACCCGCCGAAGACCGCGCGCACCACCGCGACGGAGGCGACGATCCCGGCGAGCTCCGCCGCGAGCGCGGCGGGGATCGCGTGCCGGTACCGGGTGATCCCCACCGCCCCGAAGTAGACGGCGAGCACGTAGAAGGTGGTCTCCGTCGAGCCGTTCACCACCGCGCCGATCCGCGCCGCCAGGCTGTCGGGGCCTTCGCTGCGGATGAGCTCCGCCAGGAGGCCGGTGGCGCCGCTGCCCGACAGGGGGCGCACCAGGAAGAGGGGGAGCACCGACGCCGGGACCCCGAGCGGATCGAGCATCGGCTCGAGCCAGGACGCGAACCGATCCATCGCGCCGGCGCCGCGGAAGGCGCCGACCGCCGCCAGGATCGCCACCAGGTACGGCACGATGCGCAGGCCCACCTGCAGCCCGTCCTTCGCGCCCTCGATGAACGCCGGGTAGATCTTCACGCCCCGGGCGAGCGCCGCCGCGGGCACGCCCACCAGGAAGACGGGGATCGCCCAGCGGGAGATCGCGTCGAGGACGCCGACCAGGAGCTCCACTACGGCTCCACCTCGAGCGCGGGCGCGCGCATGGGCCACAGGGGCGCGAGGATCTTGGCGGCGGCGATCCCCACCACCGTGGAGACGAAGGTCGCCAGGAGCGTCGGCCCCACCACGTCCGCCGGCGCCGCGGCGCCTCCGGCCGCCCGCAGCGCCACCACCGTGGCGGGGACGAGCTGCACCGAGCTCGCGTTGATCACCAGGAAGAGGACCATGGCGTCGGTGGCGGTGTCCTTGCGCCGGTTGAGGGTCTGCAGCTTCTCCATCGCGTCGAGGCCGATCGGCGTGGCGGCGTTGCCGAGGCCCAGGACGTTCGCCGCCAGATTCAAGGTCATCGCCGCGACGGCCGGGTGGTCCTTGGGGACGTCGGGGAAGAGCCGGCGCATCAGCGGCGCCACCGCCCGGGAGAGGAGCGCGGTCAGCCCCGCCTCCTGTGCGATCCGCAGCAGGCCCGACCACAGGGCGAGCATGCCCACCAGGCCGATGGCGAGGGTGATGGCGCCGCCGGCGCCGTCCAGCGCGCCCTTGGTGAAGCCCTCCACGTCGCCACCGGCGACCGCCGCCGCGAGGCCGAGGGCGAGAAGCAGGAACCAGACGATACCCATGCGGGGACGCTACTCCGCCCGCCGGCGGCCGGGCAAATCGCGCGAGTGTCCAGTGAAGGCGGCGGGGAGGAATGTGGCG
>Ga0180220_1000279_pt1 | contig 67396 bp, 66 predicted proteins | sample eDN5th37CBELigBY_FD_151335 | JGI IMG/M metagenome (GOLD analysis project Ga0180220, IMG submission 151335) | Enriched backyard soil microbial communities from Emeryville, California, USA - eDNA 5th pass 37_C BE-Lig BY (version 2) (version 2) | ecosystem: Environmental > Terrestrial > Soil >...
GACGGAGTCGCCCAGGCCGAGCGCGAAGAGGAGCTCGGTGGCGTGGGGGACGAGCGAGACGATCCGCACGAGGAGAAGGGTATGGCCTGGAGAGAGGACGGCGACGCGCTGGTGCAGGACTACGAGTTCGCGGACTTCGCCGCCGCGATGCTGTTCGTCAACAAGGTCGCCAAGGTCGCGGAGGCCATGGGCCACCACCCCGACATCCTGATCCACGGCTGGAACAAGGTGCGCCTGACGCTCTCGACCCACGATCAGGGCCGCGTCACCGACGTCGACCGCCAGCTCGCCGAGGCCATCGACGAGCTGTGAGGCGCGCGGTCGCGCCGGCGGCGCTGGCGCTGGCGCTGGCGCTCGCGGCCGCCGCGACCGCGGCGGCCGAGCCGGTCCGCCTGTTCGCGGTCGGGCCGCGCGTGTCGCCGGACTGGATCGACACGCGCGAGCACTACCGCGCCAAGCTGCTCGCGCTCGTCGACGCGCGCGAGCGCGGGCGCCCCGGCGCGCCGCCGGTGGCGGCGGACGCCGGCGACGTCGCCTCGCACCTGCTCGGCGGCGGGCGCGACCTCGTCGCCCTGCCCGAGGACGTCGGGCTGATCGCGGCGTTCACCGGGGAGCGCGGCACCGCGGCGCGCGCCGCCGGCGGCCTCGTCGACGCGATGATCGCCCTCATCGGCTCCTACGGCCCGGTGAGCGCGCACTACGCGCGGCGCTTTCCCGAGCTGACCCGGCGGCCGCTGCCGACCCGGCTGCTGGTCGTGTCGATGACCGACACGTTCGCGCGCGCCGCCGTCGAGACGTTCGCCGAGCTGGCCGACCGGCTCGACGCGACCCTCGTCGCCGGGGTGAACATGGCCCGCGACTGGCGCGTCGTGTGCGCGTCGCGGGCGACGTTCCGCCCGCCGCCGGGCGCGGAGCGCTGCGACGTCGAGGACCCGGCGCTCGTCGCCGCCCTGCGCGCGCCCGACGAGCCGCAGCGCGACTACGCCTACGAGGCCACGAGCCCCGACGCCGTGAACATGGCGCTCGTCTTCGGCCCCGACGGGCGGCTGGTCTCCAAGCAGGTCAAGGCCTACCTCACGCCGCTGGAGCTGCCCGCCCAGCTCGACCTGCGGCCCGGGCCGGTCTCGGACCTCACCGGCGTCGACACCCCGGCCGGCCGCATCGGGATCGTCACGAGCAAGGACGCGTGGATGCCCGACGTCGTCGACCGCCTCGACGCCGACGGCGTGCGCCTGCTCGTCCAGCCCGAGTTCTTCGTGGGCGACACGGTCGGCCCGACCGGCATGTGGGCGCCCGACAACCTGAAGGCCTCCGGGTACGCGGACGTGCTGCGCCAGCCGTCGATCGCCGCGGTCGTGCTGCCGTCGATGACCGGGGACGTGTTCGACTTCTCCGCCGACGCCCAGTCGCACGTGGCGGTCGAGCCGCGCGCCGCCGGGGCCGGCCCGAGCGGCAACCTCGTCGGCCAGGACCCGGCGCCCGGGTTCGCCGCGGTCGCGCCGTGGACGGTGCCCGACCCCGTGGGCGAGCCGATCCTTGCCCGGCGCGAGCGGCTCGCCGCGGCCGGCGGCGGGCCCGTCGAGGGCACGGTCTTCGCCGACGTGGAGGTGCCGCCGGCGCGCTCGTCCGGCCGGTTCCGCGCCCGGCCCACCGGCCCGTTCTCCGCCGCGCGCCCGCTGAGCCGCGGGCGCGGCGAGCAGCGCGACGTGACGCTGGCGGCGCGCGGACGGCGCGCGGTGGCGGCGTGGTCGGAGCGGGTCGGCCGCGCCTGGCGCGTCCGCGTCGCGCGCTCGGCGGACGCCGGGCGCACCTGGAGCGCGCCGCGCGACGCCGGCCCGGGCCGCGCCCCCGCGCTCGCCGTGGGCGCCCGCGGTCGCGTGTGGCTGGCCGCCGAGCGCGCCGGCCGGGTGCGCGTCGCGCTGTCGCGCGACGGGGGACGGCGCTTCGGCCCCGCGCGGCCGGTCGGCGGCGACGCCCCGCAGCGGCGCCCGGCGATCGCCGCGACCGGCCCCGGCCGCGCGTTCGTGGCCTGGATCGACGAGCGCGGCCGCCAGCGCGAGGGCGACCTGCCGCGCGCGTCGGTCTTCGGCGCCCGCGTCGACGGCGCGCGGATCCGCCGCGCCCGCGACCTGGACCCCTACCCGCCCGAGAGCGATCTCGCCACCCAGCTCGACAACGACTGGGCGGTCGCGGTCGGCGCCCGCGGCCGGGCCGTGACCGTCGCCTGGACCGACTTTCGCACCTACGACTGGCGCATCGTCGGGCGCACGTCGCGCGACGGCGGGCGCCGCTTCGCGCCGCTGCGGGCCATCAGCGACGACCCGCGCGATCGCGAGGCGCTCGACGACGCGCCCAGCGTGGCCGTCGCGCGCGACGGCGCCGCGGTCGTCGCCTGGACCGGCTACCGCAAGGCGCCGACGCTCGCGCCCTCGTCGCTGTACGACATCCGGCTCGCCCGCGCCGGGCGCGCGAGCCGCCGGGTCGACGACGGCGGCGACCGGCCGGTCGTGAGCGTCAACCCGGCGCTGGCGCTGCACCCGCGCGACGGCGCCCCGCTCGTCGCCTGGCAGGACCACGCCGACGGCGTCGGCGCCATCCGCCTGGCGGCCGGCGGCCGGGTGCGGCGCGTGTCCGCGTCGGCCGCGAGCCAGTGGCGCCCGGCGGCCGCCGTCGCCGGCGGACGGCTGCTCGTCGCGTGGGAGGACGCGCGCGCCGGCGCCGGCCGCGCGGTCGTCGCGAGCGCCCACCTGCGTCGCCTGCGCTGACGTTTCCGATCTGACCTCCGGGGTGTGATCCCGGTCACACGAGGGCGACGTTCGCGCGGCCGGCGTGCTCCTATGGGTACTCCGTTGGCCGGGCGCGTCACCGCGCGCCGGCCGCAACGGCGCCGACGGCCACCCGCCACAGCATCACCTCAGGGTCCGGCGGGACCAGGCGCCGAGGAGCAGGAGAGGTTCGCTGCACCCGACGCCCGTTGGAGGCCCAGTTGCGCCTGGACATCGTCATTCCCGCCCACAACGAGGAGCACCGCATCGACCGGACGCTGACCGTCTATCGCAGCGGCTGCCCGGATCCCGGCATCCGCTTCCACGTCGCCATGGACGCGTGCACCGACCGCACCGCCGACATCGCCGCCGGGCACGCCCGCGACGACGGCCGCGTGGTCGTGCACGAGTACCCCAAGCTCGGCAAGGGCGGCGTGATCGCCGAGACGTTCCGCCGCACCGACGCCGACCTCGTCGGCTTCGTGGACGCCGACGGGGCGACGCCGCCGGCCGAGCTGCTGCGTCTCGCCGACGTGGCCGGCCGCGCCGACGGCGCGATCGCCTCGCGCCACCACCCGGCGGCCGTGCTGCCGGCGACGCGCTCGCCGCTGCGGCGGCTGACCAGCGCCGGCTTCGCGTTCGGCGTGCGGCGCCTGCTGCGCATGCCCTACCGCGACACCCAGTGCGGCGCCAAGGTGCTGCGCGGCGACGTCGCCCGGCGCGTGGCGGCCCGCACGACGGCCCGCGACCTGATGTTCGACGTCGATCTGCTGCTGATCGCGCGCGAGCTCGGCCACCGGATCGTCGAGGTGCCGACCGTGTGGGTCGACCAGGACGGGTCGCGGGTCGATCCGGTCGCCGACACCCGCCGGATGGGGGCCTCGCTGCTGCGCCTGTGGGCGGCGTCGCTGCGGCGCCGGACGCCGCGGGGGGTGGCCCATGCGCCCTGACGTCACGCTGATCGCCCCCTATCCGGCGCCGGGCGTGCGCCACGGCGGCGCCAGCGGCGTCGCCTCCTACACCGCCAACCTCGCCGAGGCGCTCACCGGCGCCGGAGCCGAGGTGACGGTCGTCGCCCCGATCGCGCCCGACGCGCCGCGCGACCACGCCGACGGGCGGGTGCGCGTGCTGCGGCGCTTCGCCCCGGGCGCGCGCGGGCTGCACCGCGCGGTGCGGACCGCGATCCGGACCGGCGCGCCCGCCGTCCACCTCCAGCACGAGACGTTCCTGTACGGCGGCCCGTCCGCCGCGGTCCCCGGCCTCGTCGGCGCGCTGCGCCGCCTGCGCCGCGGGCGGCCGGCCAGCGTCGTGACGATGCACCACGTCGTCGCGCCCGGCAGCGTCGACGCCGCGTTCACGCGCCTGCACCGCGTCCGCGTCCCGGCCCGCGTGGCCGGCGCCGGGCTCGCGCTCGTGCGCGAGACCGTGCGGCGCGAGGCCGACGCCGTCGTCGTCCACGAGCCCGCGTTCGCGCGCGCCGTGCCGGGCGCCACCGTCCTGCCGCACGGGGTCGAGCCGGCGCGGCCGGTCGACCGTGCGCGGGCGCGCGCCCGCCTCGGCGTCGCCGACGGCCGGCTCACCGTCCTGTGCTTCGGCTTCCTCGCCCCGTACAAGGGGCTGGAGACCGCGCTGGAGGCGGCGCGCCTGGCCGGCGACGACGTGCGCCTGGTCGTGGCCGGCGGCCCGCACCCGCGGGTCGGCGACGACTACGTGCGCGAGCTGCACGCCGCGCACGGCGGCCACGCGCGGTTCACCGGGCACGTGCCCGACGGCGACGTCGGCGCGTGGTTCGCCGCCGCCGACCTGGCGCTGCTGCCGTATCCGCGCCCGGTGTCCAGCAGCGGCGCGCTGGCGCTGGCGCTGGCCTACCGCACGCCGGTGGCGCTGTCGCCCGAGCTGGTCGCCTGCGCCGGCGCGCCCGGCGAGCTGGCCGTGCCGCGCGAGCCCGCCGCGCTCGCGGGCTCCCTGCGCGCCCTGCACGCCGATCGCGACGGGCTGGCGCGCCTGGGGGAGGCGGCCGCCGCGATGGCCGCCGACCGCACGTGGCCGGCCGTCGCCCGCCGCCATCTGGAGCTCTACGAGGAGGTCGCCGAATGAGCCGCATCGTCCTGGCCGGCGCGTTCGGCCAGCGCAACCCGGGAGACGACGCGCTCCTGGACGCGTTCCTCGACGCGCTCGACGGCCACGAGGTCGTCGCCACCAGCGCGGGCCCGCCGCCCGCCGACGGCCGCTGCGAGGTCGTCGCGCCCGGCGACCCCGCCGCCGTGATGCGCCGCGTGCGCGCCGCCGACGCGGTCGTGTTCGCCGGCGGCACGATCTTCAAGGAGCTGCGCCCGGCCACCGGCCGCCCGCCGCTGGACCTGCTCGCCCGCGCGCTGGCGATGGGCTTCGGGACGCGCGCGCTCGGCAAGCCGCTGGCGCTCGTCGGCGTCGGCGCCGCGCCGCTGCCCAGCCGCCGCGGCCGGCTGCTGGCCCGGCGGCTCGTGAGCCAGGCCAGCCTGCTCGTCCTGCGCGACGAGGAGTCCGCGCAGGTGCTCGTCGACGCCGGCGCGCCCGCGCCGTTTCGCATCGGCGCCGACGCCGCGTGGACGATCGTCGACGCGGGCGCCGCGCCGAGCGCGGAGCGCGGCGATCACGTCGTCGTCGCCCTGTCGCACGACGCCGGCGACGCCGGGCTGGCCGACGAGCTCGCCGCGACGCTCGTGCCCGTCCTCGCCGCCGGCCGCGAGGTCGTGCTGCAGCCGTGGCAGGTCGGCCGCGTCGGCCGCCGCGACGACATCGACCTGGCCCGCGCCGTGAACGCGCGCCTGGGCGGGACCGCGCGCATCGACGTGCCGCCCGCCGACCTCGGCGAGGCTCGCGCCGTGCTCGCCGAGGCCGGGCTCGTCGTCGCCCAGCGCTTCCACGCGCTGGTCGCCGCCACGGCCGTCGGCACGCCCGCGATCGCCTACGCCCACGAGCCGAAGCTCGCCGGGCTGGCCCGCCGCCTGGGCCAGCCGACCCTGGCGCCCGGGGTCGACCCGGGCCGGCTCGGGGCCGAGATCGTGGCCGCCGCCGACGCCGCGCGCCCGCCGCGCGCGGCCGCCGTCCGCGCCGAGGTCGCCGCCGCCGAGGAGGGCTTCCGGCTGCTGCGGCTCGTGCTCGCCGGCGGGCGCACCCCCGAGGCCGACGCGATCGGCTCGCTGCCGCTGCGCCCGGCCGAGTGGGAGGCCGTCGGCTCGTGAGCGTCGCTCCCTCGATCACCCGGCCGCTGCGCCGGGGCGGTGGCCTGCGCGCGCAGGCGCTGCCCGCGTTCGCGCAGGTCGCCTCGGGCGCCGGCAACCTCGTGTTCGCGCTGGCGGCCGCGCGGCTGCTGGCCCCGGGCGGCTTCGCGGACCTCGCCGCGTTCCTGGCCCTGTACCTCGTCGTGCACGTGCCCGCGTCGAGCCTCAGCGCGGGCGGCGCCCTGTCGCCGGCCGCGGTCCCGCGCGCCCGCCGGCGGGCGCTCGCGCTCGGCGCCGGCGCCGGCGCGCTGGTCGCCCTCGCGGCGGTGCCGGTCGCGCCGCTGCTCGGCGTCCCGGCCGGGCTGCTGCTCGTGCTCGCCGCCGGCGTGCCCGTGGCGCCGTGGCTCGCGCTCGAGCGCGGCCGCCTGTACGGCGAGCGCGACCACCGCCGCGTCGCGGTCAGCCTCGCCGCCGAGCCCGCGCTGCGGCTCGGGCTCGGACTCCCGCTCCTCGCCGGCCTGGGCGCGGTCGGCGGCGCCGCCGGCGTCGTCGCCGGCGGCTGGGCCGCGCTCGCGCTCACGCGCCCGGGCGCCGCCGCCCGCGCGACCGCCGGGACCGGCGAGCGCGCCGCCGCCGACCGCGCGACGCGTGGGACCGCGCTCGCCGCCGCCGGCGTCTTCCTCGTGCTCGCGCTCGTGCAGAACCAGGACGTCGTGCTCGCCAACGCGCTGCTCGGCGGCGACGAGGCCGGCCGCTTCGCCGTCCTCTCCACGCTCGGCGGGCTGGCCGCGTTCGCCTCGACGACCGTCCCGCTCGTGCTGCTGCCGCGCGCCCGCGCCGGCGAGCCCGGCGCGCTGGCCGCCGCCGTCGGCGCCGCGGCCGCGCTCGGCGCCGCCGCCGTCGGCGCCGTCGCGCTCATGCCCTCCGACCTCGTCGGCGTCGCGTTCGGCGAGCGCTACGCGTCGGTCGGCGCGCTCGCCGTCCCGTACGTCGCCGCGATGGCGCTGTTCGGCGTCGCGCGGGTGCTCGTCGCCCACCGCATCGCCACCGGCGCCGGCGGGCGCGCGCTCGTCGCGCCGCTGGCGATCGCGGTCGCGCAGGCCGCGGCGATCCTGACGGTGGCCGACGACGCGCGCTCCGTCGCGCTGATCACGCTCGTGGCCATGGTCGGGCTCGTCGCCACGACCGCCCCCGGCGTGGTCGTGCCGTTCCCGCTGCGGTCCCGGCGGGCCATGCCGCCGCGGGCGATCGTCGTCGCGGTCGCCGCGTTCACGCTCGTCGGGCTCGCGCTGCGCATGTTCGCCAACCGCGGCATCTGGCTCGACGAGGCGACCTCGATCACGCAGGCGCAGATGTCGTTCGGCGACCTGCTGACGAGCCTGCGCACGCTCGACGTCCACCCGCCGCTGCACCACCTGATCGTGTGGGCGCTCGCGCACGTCGCCGGCACCGGCGAGCTCGTCATGCGCGCGCCGTCCTACCTCGCCGGCGCCGCGCTGATCCCGGTGCTGTACCTGACCGCCACCGAGCTGTGGGACCGCCGCGCCGGCGTCGTCGCCGCCGCGCTGGGGACCGTCGCGCCGTTCCTGGTCTGGTACGCGCAGGAGGCCCGCATGTACTCGCTGTTCATGCTGTTCGCGACGCTCGCGCTGTACGCGCAGCTCCGGGCGCTGCGGCGCGGCGGGACCGGCGACTGGGCGCTGTACGCGCTCGCCTCCGCGGCGCTGGTGTGGACGCAGTACTTCGGCGTGCTCGTCGTCGCCGTCCAGCAGGGCGCGTTCCTGATCGCCGCGCTGCGCGGCCGCGACCGGCGCTTCGTGCGCGGCTGGCTGCTGGCGACGCTGGCGCTGGTCGTCGCGGTCGCGCCGCTGGCGCCGCTGGCGATCGACCAGTTCCAGGCCAACGAGGCCGCCGGGCGCGGCTTCGACCAGCCGTCGCAGGCGGGCGCCGACGTGTCCTCGACGCGCTCGCAGCCGGGCGTCTACATCGCGCTGACGAACGTCGTCTGGGCGCTGTGGGGCTACCACTCCGACGAGACGATGGCCGCGATCACGTCGATGTGGCCGCTCGGCCTGCTCGTCGCGCTGGCGCTGCTGGGCCGCGGCCGCTCGCCGCGGACGCTGCTCGTCGCCGGCTGCGCGCTGCTGCCCGCGATCGCGCTGTACCTCGTCGGCGAGCTGAAGCCGTTCCTGTTCGAGATCCGCTACTTCGCCGCGCTCGCGCCGCTGGCCGTGCTGCTGCTGGCGCGGGCGGCGAGCTCGTGGGCGCGCGCGAGCGTCGCCGCCGCGGCGCTGTCGACGGTGCTCGTGGCGACGATGGGCGTCGCCGCCGCCGACCAGCTCCTGAACCGCGGCAACCCGCGCGTGTACGACTTCGAGGGCGCGCTGGCCCGCCTGGAGCGCGAGGCGCGCCCGGGCGACGTCGTCCTCTACGAGCCGTCGTACCTGCGCGACGTCGTCGACTACTACGCGCCGGAGCTGAACGCCCGGCCGCTGGAGGGCGCGCTCGACGAGCGGGCGCTGCCGGCGCGGCGGGTGTTCCTGCTGGGCTCCTTCCAGGACCAGCAGCCCGAGCGCCGGGCGACGCTCGCCGGCATCGAGCGGCTGCGCGAGTCGCGCGACCTGCGCGAGCGCTTCGACCGACCGCAGGTCCGGGTGTGGGGGTTCCGATGAGCACGACGACGCAGACCGACCCGCGGCTGCTGCCGCCCACCTGGGACGCCCGGGGCGGGCGCGGCGCCGCCGCGAAGGTGCGGCTCACCGCGCTGGTGGCGCTGCCGCTGGCCGCGCTGTACCTGACGTGGCTGCTGCAGCCCGACCGCATCGGCCACCCGGTGCTGTTCGGCCTGCTGATCGCCGCCGAGCTGTTCAACTTCGTGCAGGCGCTCGGGTTCTGGTGGACGTGCTCGCGCCAGCGCGTGCGCGCGCCGCGCGCCCACGCGCGCGGCGACACCGAGCCGCACCCCGAGGTCGACGTCCTGATCCCCGTCTACGACGAGCCGTCCGAGATCGTCGAGCCGACCGTCGCCGCCGCCGCGCGGCTGGAGGGCGCGCGCGTGAACGTGTGGCTGCTCGACGACGGCGCCTCGACGGCGATGCGCCGCGTCGCCGATCGCCACGGCGCGCGCTACCTCGCGCGCGCCCGGCGCGAGGGCGCCAAGGCCGGCAACGTCAACCACGCGCTGGGCCACGCCACGGCGCCGTACGCGGTCGTGCTCGACTGCGACCACGTGCCCGACCCGCAGCTCGTCGCCGCGAGCCTCGGGCATCTGCAGGCCGACGAGCGCGTCGCGTTCGTGCAGACGCCGCAGTACTACGCCAACCACGGCGACGGCGGCGTGTCGGCCGGCGCGTGGGCGCAGCAGGCGCTGTTCTTCGGCGCGATCGCGCGCGGCAAGGACGGCCTCGAGGCGACGTTCTGCTGCGGCACGAACGTCCTCTTCCGGCGCGCCGCGCTCGACGACGCCGGCGGCTTCCCGGAGGGGTCGCTCACCGAGGACTTCGAGCTGTCGATCCACCTGCACGAGCGCGGCTGGCGCACGGCGTACCTGCCGCAGGTGCTCGCGCGCGGGCTCGGCCCGGCCGACATGGCCTCCTACGTCTCCCAGCAGCAGCGCTGGGCGCGCGGGTGCCTGAGCGCGCTGCCGCGGGCGCTGCGCGCGCGGCTGCCGTGGCGGGCGAAGGCGCAGTACGTGCTGTCGGGGATGTACTTCCTGTCGGGCTGGACCGTGCTCGTCTACATGTCGATGCCGGTGATCCGGATCCTGACCGGCGCCCAGCCGCTGGGCGCGGCGACCGCCGACCAGTTCCTGATCCACTTCGCCCCGTACTTCGGCATGGCGCTGTACGCCGTGGCGATCGCGGGCGGCGGCGCCTACACGTTCGGCGGGTTCGCGCTCGCCGCGGCGAGCTGGTGGATCCACGTGCAGGCGACGATCCTCACGCTGTTGCGCCGCCGCGGCCGCTTCGTCGTCACGCCGAAGACCGGCGAGGCGCGCCCGCAGCCGCGGGCGGTGGCGCCGACGCTCGTCGCGATCGCGATCCTCGTGTCGACCGCGATCCTCGGCCTGGCCCGCGACCTCGACCCCCCGACGCTCAACAACGTGGCGTTCGCGGCGCTGCACGTCACCGTGCTCACGGTCGGCGTGTGGGCGGCGCTGCGCCCGGCGCGCACGGCCGAGGCGGCCGCCGCCGAGGGGACGCGCGCGGGGGAGGAGCGGCGGGCCGCATGACGCCGCGGCGCACCGCGCTCGCCGCGGTCGCCGCGCTGCTCGCCGTCCTGGCCGTCCTCGCGGCCGGCTGCGGCGGCGACGGCGGCGACCGCCCCGCCGACCCGGCCCGGGCGGCCGCCGAGCGCTTCCTCGACCGCTACCTGGCGTCCGACGGACGCGTCGTGCGCTGCGACCAGGGCGGCGACACGGTCAGCGAGGGCCAGGCCTACGCGATGCTGCTGGCCGCGGCGACCGGCGACGAGCGGCGCTTCGACGCGGCGTGGCGCTGGACGCGGCGCGAGCTGCAGCGCGACGACGGGCTGCTGGCGTGGCGGTGGGCCGGGGGCCGGGTCGTCGATCCCGCGCCGGCCGCCGATGCGGACCTCGACGCCGCCCGCGCGCTGGCGCTCGCCGCGCGCCGCTTCGACCGGCCCGGCCTGCGCCGCCAGGCGCGCCGCATCGGCGACGCCATCCTGCGCCGGGAGACGGCCGGCGACCTGCTCGTCGCCGGCCCGTGGGCGATCCCCGGCCAGGTCGTCAACCCCAGCTACGACTCGCCGGCCGCCGCGCGCGTGCTCGGCCGCCTGAGCCAACCCGACCGCTGGCGGCGCGTGCGCAGCGTCGGGATCCGGACCGCGACGACGCTCACCGCGGGCGGCCGCCTCCCGCCCGACTGGGCCGTTGTCGGCTCACGCTCGGATAGCGAGCCGGATCCGACAACGGCGACGGCGGCGGCGCCGCCGGGCGGCGAGGACCTGGCGCCGTCGGCGTACGGGTTCGACGCGGTGCGGCTGCCGGTCCGCTACGCCGAGGCGTGCGATCCGGTGGCCCGGCGGGTCGCCGCGCGGCTGTGGCCGACGCTGCGCGCGGGCGACCCGGCCGTCCTGCCGCGCACGCCGGAGGGGCGCGGCGCGGAGGGCGCCGGCCGCCACGCGGTCGCGCTCGTCGGGGCGGCCGCCGCCGCCGACGCGGCCGGGGACGCGGAGCGGCGCGACGAGCTGCTGGACGCCGCCGCCCGCCTGGACGCCGAGCGGCCCAGCTACTACGGGGCCGCGTGGGTGGCGCTGGGACGCGTGTTGCTCGGTCGCCCGTGCGGCCGGTGACCGGTCAGGGCGCTTGCTACAGTCGGCCTCGGTTCGCTCCTCGATGAACGACGATCCCTCCCGAAGTAGCGCCGCCGCGCGGGCGGCCTGCACGTGACGGCGCTCCTCCTCGTCGCCGTCGTCCTGCTCGTCCTGGCCAACGGGTTCTTCGTCGCGGCCGAGTTCGCGCTCGTCCGCTCCCGCCGCTCGCGGCTCGAGGAGCTGCGCGACGGCGGCAGCCAGGCCGCGGTGCGCGCGCTCGCGCTGCTCGACGACCTCAACCAGTACCTGTCGGCGTGCCAGTTCGGGATCACGCTCGCCTCGCTGGGCATCGGCTTCCTGGGCGAGCCCGCGATCGCCGACCTCGTCGAGCCGGTCTTCGGCGGCCTCTCGCACGGGGTCGCGGTGGCGCTCTCGATCGCGATCGCCTACGTGCTCGTCACGTCGCTGCACATCACCGCCGGCGAGCAGGTGCCCAAGATCTACGCGATCGTCAAGGCCGAGCGCGTGGCGCTGGCGGTCTCGCGGCCGCTGATCTGGTTCAACGCCGCGATGCGCCCGTTCATCAGCGCGCTCAACCACGCCTCCAACGGGATCCTGCGGATGGTGCGCATCGACCCCAACGCCGAGTTCGAGGAGGGCGGCAGCCCGGGCGAGCTGCGGGTGCTGATCGCGCAGGCGCGCACCGGCGGCAAGCTCGACGTGGGCGAGGCCGGCATGCTCGAGGGCGTCTTCCACCTCCACGAGCAGGAGGCGCGCCAGGTGATGACGCCGATCCCGGCGGTCGTCACCGTCGACCTGTCCGAGGACGTCGAGACCGCGCTGCGGCGCTGCATCTCCTCCGGCCACACGCGCCTCGTCGTGACCGAGGACGAGAACCAGGACCGCGTGCGCGGGGTCGTGCACTCCAACTCGCTGGCGCGCGTGCTGATGGCCGAGGGCCCGGCCGCGTCGATCGAGCCGATCGTCCGCGACGCCCCGATCGTGCCCGAGACCAAGCCGCTCGACGACCTGCTCGCCGACCTCCAGCGCGAGCGCTCGTCGATGGCGGTCGTGATCGACGAGTACGGCCGCGTGGCCGGCATCGTCACGGTCGAGGACATCATCGAGGAGGTCGTCGGCGAGATCGTCGACGAGACCGACCCCGCCGGCGGCGAGGTGCGCCGGCTGGCCAACGGCGACTGGTTCGTGCGCGGCCACGTCGCGGTCACCGACCTCGAGGACTACGGCCTGCACCTGCCGGTCGACTCCGACGCCTACAACTCGGTCGGCGGCTTCGTGTTCGCCGAGCTCGGCCGGCTCCCGCGCCGCGGCGACACCGTGAAGGCCAACGGCTACTCCATCCGCGTCGAGTCGGTGCGCGAGAACCGCATCGAGGCCGTCCGCATCCGCGAGCGCGGCCCGGCGCAGGCCTGACGGTCCGCCCGCCCGCGCAAGTTCCCGCTTTCCGGTGCGTTGGGGGCTGGCAGGTGGCCGGTCCCCACCCGCCCGGGGCCGGCCGCCGCGTGCCGGGGCCGCGAGGCGGCTCCGTCTCGATCTCGTCTAGCCTGCGCGCGGATGGGCGCGGCGATCGAGGTCGACCACCTCACGAAGCGGTTCGGGTCGGTCACGGCGATCGACGACCTCTCGTTCTCGGTTCGCGAGGGCGCGGTCACCGGGTTTCTCGGGCCGAACGGCGCGGGCAAGACGACGACGCTGCGGATCGTCCTCGGGCTCGCGTTCCCGACGTCGGGGACCGCGCTCGTGCAGGGCGTCCCGTACGCCCGGCTCGACCAGCCCGCGCGGATCGTCGGCGCCTCGCTGGAGCGCGCCGGCTTCCACCCGGGCCGCTCCGGGCGCAACCACCTGCGCGCGCTGGCCGCGATGGCGCGGCTGCCCGCGTCGCGCGTGGACGAGGTGCTCGCGCTCGTCGACCTGGCCGGCGCCGCCGCCGACCGCCGCGTCGGCGGCTACTCGCTGGGCATGCGCCAGCGGCTGCACCTCGCCGCCGCGCTGCTGGGCGACCCGGCGATCCTCGTCCTCGACGAGCCCGCCAACGGCCTGGACCCGCAGGGCATCCGCTGGCTGCGCGACACGCTGCGCGGCCTCGCCCGCGAGGGCCGCACCGTGCTCGTCTCCAGCCACGTCCTCGCCGAGGTCGCCCAGACCGCCGACGACGTCGTCGTGATCGCCCGCGGGCGCCTGGTCGACCAGGGGCCGGTCGACCGCGTCGGGTCGCCCGAGCCGGAGGCCGTCATCGTCCGCGCCGCCGACGCCGGCCTGGGGGCGCTCGCGGGCGCGCTCGAGGCGGCCGGCGGCGGCGTCGAGCGCCACGACGGCTGGCTGCGCGTCACCGGCGTCGCGGCGCCGACCGTGGGGGAGGTCGCGCTCGCCCAGGGCGTGGCGCTGCACGCGCTCTACGAGCAGCGGGCGTCGCTGGAAGAGGTCTTCCTGCGCCTCACCGAGGGAGGGAGCGCGCCATGACCGCGCTGCTGCACGGCGAGCTGATCAAGCTGCGCACGACCCGCACGGCGCTGGCCTTCGCGCTGACGATGCTCGGCCTGATGCTGCTGAGCACGCTGCTGCAGACGCTCGTCGGGGATCCGACGACGCTGCAGGACAAGCGCAACGCGGTGTCGGTCGGCGGGATCATGCCGACGGTCCTGATCATCTTCGGCGCGGTCGCCGCCACGGGCGAGCACCGCCACGGCACGATCACGTCGACGTTCCTGATCGCGCCCGACCGCGTGCGCGCGACGGTCGCCAAGCTGCTGGCCTACGCGGCGGCGGGCGCGCTCGTCGGGCTCGGCGTCCAGCTCGTCGCGTTCGCGATCGGCGTGCCGCTGCTGGCCGACCAGTCCGGGCCCGACCTGTCGGCGTCGACGCTGGCCGGCATGCTGGCGGAGACCGTCGTCGCCTGCGCGCTGGCCACCTCGATCGGGGTCGGCGTCGGCGCGCTGATCCGCAACCAGGTCGCCGCCGTCGTCGGGACGCTCGCCTACGTGTTCATCATCGAGTCGATCGTCGGCGGCCTGCTCCCCCGCGTGTACCCGTACCTCATCGGCGGGGCGATCAACTCGCTCACGGAGTTCGACATCGACCACCGCACCTCGGCGGTGGTCGGGGGCCTGCTGCTGGTCGCCTGGACGGTCGCGTTCGGCGCGGCCGCCGTCCTGGCCGACCGCGCGCGAGACGTGAACTAGGACCTTCGCCCAGGGGGCGAGATCCGGATCTACTCGTACTCGTACAGGCCGCGCCCGGACTTCTTGCCCAGGGCGCCCTCGGCCACGAGCCGCTCGACCGTGTCGGGGATCTCCGCGCCGATCGACTCGCCGATGGCCTTGGACACGTCGAGGCCGACGTAGTCCAGCAGCGCCAGCGGGCCCATCGGGTGGCCGGCCCCGAGCGTCATGCACGTGTCGATGGCCTTCGGCTCGAGGCCCGTCTCCTCCATCAGCCGCACGGCCGAGAAGAGGTAGGGGAACAGCAGGCGGTTGACGACGAAGCCGGCGATGTCGGGCACCTCGACCGGCTCCTTGCCGAGCGCGACGCACAGCTCGCGCGCGCGGCGCCGCGTCTCCTCGGTGGCCTCGGCCGGGAACGCCAGCTCGACGAGCTTCATCTTCGGGACGGGGTTGAACACGTGCAGGCCCGCGAAGCGCTCCGGCTGCCCGCTCGCGTCGGCCAGCGCCTGCACCGACAGCGACGAGGTCGTCGAGGCGACGATCGCGCTCCCGTTGACGTGCTCGGCGATCCTGCCCAGCAGCTCGGTCTTGTGCTCGAGGTCCTCGACGATCGCCTCCACGACGAAGGTCGAGCCGGCGAGCGCGTCGAGGTCGGTCGCGACCGATACGCGGCCGGCGTCGACGCCCTCGCCGACCTTCGAGCACACCTTGTCGACCGTGGCGCGCGCTCGCTGCGCCGAGTCGTCCGACCGCGCGAACAGCGTGACCTCGCCGTGTGCCGATGCGGCCACGGCGAGCCCGCACGCGATCGCGCCGGATCCGACGATCGAAACCCGTTCCTCCACCTCAGCTCCTTCGTTGACTGGCGAGTCAACGAATACCCTATCGGCATGGGTTCGCAACCGGCGCGCGAGGGGGCCGGGTCCGACGGCACGGTCCGGATCGACCGCTGGCTGTGGGCCGCGCGGCTCTTCAAGACCCGCTCGCTGGCCGCCGACGCGGTCAAGGGCGGCCGCGTCGAGGTCAACGGCCAGCGCGTGAAGCCGGCCAAGGAGCTGCGGACCGGCGACGCGCTCGAGGTCACGCTCGGGCAGACGCGCCTGGGGCTCGTCGTGCGCGCCCTGTCCGAGCGCCGCGGGCCGGCGACCGAGGCGGCGCGCCTCTACGAGGAGACCGAGGAGAGCCGCGCCGAGCGCGAGCGCCGGCGGGCCGAGCGGCGCCTGGCGGCGGCCCCGCAGCCGCAACCCGCGGGCCGGCCGACGAAGCGCGACCGCCGCCGGTTCGAGGCCGCGCGCGGCCGCGCGCGGTGAATCGTCTGACGATACGATCGCGCCGCCGACCAGTCGAGGAGGAGAGGAAATGGCACGGATGGTGCTGGTGCACGGCGCGTTCGGTGGCGCGTGGTGCTGGGAGCCGGTCGTCGGGGGCCTGGAGGCCGCCGGCCACACCGTGGAGACGTTCGACCTGCCCGGCTCGGGCGACGACCCGACGCCCGTCGAGCAGGTGACGCTGGACGCCTACGCCGATCGCATCGGCGAGGTGCTGGCGCAGCGCGACGAGCCGGCGGTGCTCGTCGGCCACAGCATGGGCGGCGTCGCGATCACGCAGGCGGCGGGCCGCCACCACGACCGCATCGCCAAGCTCGTCTACGTCGCCGCGTTCCTGCCGCGCGACGGGCAGAGCCTCATCGAGCTCACGCAGACGCCCGAGGGCTCCAACGACCAGATCCAGGCCAACCTCGTCGTCAGCGGCGAGCCGCCCGTGGCCGAGATGCCGCCGGCGGCCACGCGCGTGGCGATCTACAACCGCTGCTCCGACGACGTCGCCGCCGTGCTGGCCGAGCGGCGCGGGCCGCAGGCGGTGGCGCCGTTCGGCACGCCGGTGTCGCTGCCCGACCCGGACGCGGTGTCCGCGCTGCCGCGCGCGTACGTGATCGCCACCGCCGACAACTCGATCCCGCCGGCGCTGCAGCGGCGCATGGTGCGCGAGCACGGCCTCACCGAGGTCGTCGAGATCGAGGCCGACCACTCGCCGATGCACTCGGCGACCGACGAGCTGATCGCGACGCTCGACCGGATGGCCAGCGGCGTGGAGGCCGGCGAGCCGGTGGCGTAGGCGGGCGGCGCCCGAGGGCGACCCTAGTGGTCGTCCTCGGGGCCGATGAACCGCATGATGAAGACGAGGACGACCCCGGCGGCGATCAGCAGCCCGCCGTAGGCGACGATCATGCCGGCGGTGAGGCCCATCGTCGTGGCGCCGAGGATGATGAGGAGCGTCACGACCACCGTGGCGACGCCCATCCACATCAGGAGGCTCTGGGCGCTCGGGTCGTGCTGCTCGTCGGGGTGCTGGTCGTGCGTGGTCATTGGGGTCCTCTCTCTGCCTGGTGACCCCTCGCAGAATGGCCGCGGCCGCGGGCCCGGCCATCCGGCGCGATCCGTGGACCGGATCCGTGGTTTCCACGGATACGCGCCTCCGCGGCGGGCGGCCCCGTATCCTGCGGCGCGGTGCCCGACCTCGGACCCCCGACCTCGTACCTCGCGCTCGAGCGCGGCGTGCCCGTCTACGACGCGACCGGCGAGCGCATCGGCGAGGTCGACCACATCCTCGCGGACCCGTCCGTCGACGTGTTCGACGGCCTGATCGTCGACACGCGCCCGCTCCTGGGCCGCCACCGCTTCGCCGACGCCGACCAGATCGAGGCGCTGCACGAGCGCGGCGTCGTGCTGCGCGTCGGCCGCGACGCGCTCCACGAGCCGAGCGACAACCCGGCCGCGGTGCGCGTCACGCCCGACGACGTCGCCGACTCCGGTCTCGAGGAGCGGCTGCGCCGCGCCTGGGACTGGATCAGCGGGCGCTACTAGCGCTTCAGGCGGCTGAGCAGGCCGCCGCTGCGGCGGCGCTCCGGCGGCGGGGACGCGGCCGGCATCGTGGTGGTCGGCGCGGTCGAGCTGGACGAGCTCGTCGCCAGGGGCTCGGGCTCGCGCTCGGCCCGGGGCTCCGGCTCGGGCTCCGGCTCGCGGCGGAACCGCTCCTCGCGAGGCTCGGCCGCGGGCTCGCGCGCCGCGGGCTCGCGCGCCGTCTCCTCCTCGTGTGCCATCTCCGCCTCGCGCGCCATCTCCGCCTCGCGCGCCGAGCGCACCGACAGGCGGCCCATCGCCATCGCGGCCAGCGCCACGATCAGCAGCCCCGGCACGAGCTGCATCGTCAGCACCTCGAAGACCTGGCGCTCGGTGTCGCCCAGCGGCGCCCCGGCGGCGCTGTCGCCGTCGGTCCACAGCCGGCTCACGACCGGGCCGATCACCAGCCAGGCGCCGGCGGCGATCCCCATCCACGCGCCCAGGCCCGCCCGCGCGCGGTGCGCGGAGCTCAAGAGCATCAGCCCGCCGGCGATCGCCGCGGCGCCCGGCGCCACGAACAGCCAGAAGCGGCCCCAGCTCCAGTCCCACGTCTGGTCGGTGCCGATCGCCAGGTCGAACGACGGGCCGATGAACGGGACGAGGGCGCTCCAGGCGCCCAGGACGATCAGGAGCAGCCCGCTGACCGCTCCCCTGCTGCGCGGAATGCGCATGGTGCGCTCCTCTCGTCGGGGACGGGAACCGGCTACCCGAAGCGGGCCAGCCGGAAGCCCCGGTCCGGCACGCACACGAGCGGGCTGGCGGGCAGCCCCTCGGGCGGGATCGGCGCGTTGTAGCCCATCGGCGCGACGTCGTTGGGCGTCTCCGGGTGGAAGATCGCGGCCAGGAGTTGGATGTGGCCGCGCCCGACCGACAGCTCCGACTGGCCGCCGCCGTACGCGCCGATCCCGCGCGCCGCGGTCACGTCGTAGAGCTCGAACAGGCGCGGCAGCGGCCCGCTGCGCGACGGCTTCACGTTCACCATCCGGGGCGGGAACGGCAGCGCGTCGACGTCGGCGACCGAGTGGATGATCGCGTCCCACGTGATGCGGTCGCGGTGCGGGCGCAGGATCGCGTCGGTCTCGGGCGTCAGCTTGGGGTCCTCGATCCACGCGTCGGGGAACCACTCGACGACGCGCCGGTACAGGTCCGGGTCGGCGGGCTGGTCGACGATCGTGCCCGCGTACTGGCCCTTGAGGTCGATCGAGTCGACCGCGCCCGTCGCCGCGAGCCGCTCGAACAGCGCCTTGTCCCACGACGACTGCGCGTCGAGCTTCAGCCGCAGCGTCGGGTAGCGCTCCAGCCGCGCGCGCACGGGCTCGAACGAGGGCGGATCGCCGAGGCGCAGCGAGTTGACGAACGTCAGCGGGCGCACCTCGCGGCCGAGCGCCTCGTGCAGCGTCGTGCCGGCCTGGCGCAGCGCCAGGTCCAGCGCGGCCGACTCGTACGCCCACACCCGGTACTCCCACGACGCCGCCTGCTCGGGCGGCGCCGGGAACAGCGGCAGCGACTCGACGTGGGCGCAGAACGACGCGAGCGTCCAGTCGCCGGCGAGCGGGTGCACCGGCCCGGCGGCCTGGGCCGCGTCGTGCTCGGCGGCGTCGTAGACGACGTCCTCGCCCTGGCCCTCCTCGCCGTCGCCGCGCAGGTGGATCGTCGTGGTCTTGCGGACGAACTCGCCGAACTCGACCTCGTGGCCCTCCAGCGCGTAGCCGTCGACGCGCAGCGGCAGGTCCCGCAGCCGGTCCCAGGTCGCGCTCACGACGCCGCCCGCTCGCCGGACTCCAGACGGGCGACGAGCTCGTCGAGGCGCAGCTCCTGCAGGCCGCGGCCGACCTCGTCCAGCTCGGCGGCGCACAGCTCGACGAGCCCGCGGCCCTCGCGCAGCAGGTCGAGCGTCTCGCGCAGCCCGGCCTCGCCGGAGTCCAGGCGGCGGATGATCTCCTCGATCCGGGCGGTCGCCGTCTCGTAGGTGTGGGTCGGCTCGCTCATGCGTCCCTGATGGTGGCATCCACGGCGGCGTCGCCGAAGCGCAGGCGCACGTCGCCGGCGTCGCGGGCGGCCCGCGCGCTGGTGACGACCCCGCCGTCGCGGTCCTCGACGAGCGCGTAGCCGCGCTCCAGCGTGCGGGCGGGGTCGTGCGCGTCGAGCGCGAGGCGCAGGCGCTCCAGCGTCGCGGCGCGCGCGGTCTGCGCCTGCTCGGCGGCGCCCTTGCGCGCGAGCACGAGCGCGTGGCGGACGGTCCGCTCGCGGCGCGCGGCCAGCCCGCGGCGCCCGGCCGCCCGCAGCTCGCGCAGCGACTGGTGCAGGGCGGCCCGCTGGCGGTCGAGGTGCTGGGCCGGGGCGCGGGAGAGCCGCGCGAGCGCCCGGGCGCGGTCCACGACCGCGCGACGCCCGTGCGCGTCGAGCCGGGCGGCCGCGCGGGCGAGCGCCGCGCGGGCCTGCCCGCAGTCAAGCGGGACCGCCGCCTCGGCCGCGTGCGTCGGCGTCGAGCAGCTCACCGCGGCGACGTCGTCGAGCAGCGTGCGGTCGGTGTGGTGGCCGACCGACGCGATCACCGGCACCGGCAGCAGCGCCACCGTGCGGCACAGGATCTCGTCGCAGAAGCAGAACAGGTCGGCCAGCGACCCGCCGCCGCGCGCGACGACGATGACGTCGACGCCGCCGACCGCGGCGAGGTCGGCCAGCGCGCGGGCGATCGCCGGCGCCGCGTGGCGGTCCTGCACCGGCGCGAACGCCCACACGACCCGTCCCGCCCAGCCGCGGCGCCGCAGGCCGGCGAGCACGTCGTCGCGGGCCTTGCCGCGTTCGGCGCACACGACGCCGATCGTGCGCGGCAGCGCCGGGCGCGGCAGCCGCTTCTGCGGCGCCAGCAGGCCCTCGGCGTCCAGCGCCTTGCGCAGCCGGTCGAGCTGGGCGAGCAGGTCGCCCTCGCCGGCCAGGCGCACCGCGGTGACGTCGAAGGCGAAGTGCGGCGAGCTCGTGCGCGAGCCCGGGTAGTAGGACGGGCCGCCGGCGACGACGACCTGCGCCCCGTCGGCCAGCGGGCCCAGGCCGAGCGCGTCGAAGTCCGCCCGCCACATCGAGCACGGCAGCGCGCCCTCGCCGTCGCGCAGCTCGAAGTACACGCGGGCCCGCGCCGCCCGGAAGCCCCACACCTCGCCGAAGAGCTGCACGCGGGCGCGGCGGCGCAGCTCGGCCTGGAGCATCCGCGCGTAGGAGCCGACCGCGAACGGGCCCTTCAGCAGGGAGCCGGGGATGCCGTCAGGCCGCGTGGACACGCGCGAGGGCCTCGATCGTCGCCGGCCGGTCGCCGCACGGCACCCCGATCAGCGTCGTCGCGCCGGCGGCCTCGTACTCGGCCACCCGGGCGGCGAGGTCGCCGGGGCGGGTGACGAGCGCGGCCGCGTCGATCAGCTCGTCGGTGAGCGCGGCCGCCGCGGCCGGCATGTCGCGCTCCAGCCAGCGCGCCTGCGAGGTGCGGGCCGCGTCGCCGTGCCCGTAGCGCTCGGCGAGCTCGACGTAGAAGTTGCGCTGGGGGGCGCCCATCGCCCCGAAGTAGAACGCCAGCCAGGGACGGACCGCGTCGCGCGCCGCCGACAGGTCCTCGCTCACGGCGACGGGCACGCAGGCACCGACGTCGAACGGGCGGTCCGCCGGGCGCTCGATCTCGCCGAGCATCGCCTTCTCGACGACGAACGGCAGCCAGCCGTCGGCGATCTCGGCGGTCAGCGCGATCGACTTGGGGCCGGTCGCGCCGAGGTAGATCGGGAGACGGTCCTGGACCGGGCGGGTGAGGAGCTTCAGCGGCTTGCCGAGGCCGGTGACGACGCCCCCGGCCTCCATCGGCGCCTGGATGCGCTCGCGGTTCAGCGCGCGGCGCACGATGTCGACGTACTCGCGCGTGCGCGCCAGCCCCTGGCCGAACGGCACGCCGTACCAGCCCTCCGACACCTGCGGCCCGCTCAGGCCCAGGCCGAGCCGGAAGCGCCCGTTGCTGATGACGTCCAGCGACGCGGCCGCCATCGCGGTGGCGGTCGGCTTGCGGGCCGGGATCTGCATGAGCGCCGAGCCGAGGCCGATCCGCTCGGTCTTGCCGGCGAGCAGCCCCAGCACCGACACCGCGTCCTGGCCCCAGGCCTCGGCGATCCACACGGAGTCGAGCCCGAGGCGGTCGGCGAGCTGGGCGAGCTCGACCTGCTCGGACGGCTCGAACCACGGCCAGTAGCCCAGGAAGACGCCGATGCGCATGGACGCGCAGGCTATCCCGGCGACGGCGGGCGGCGCGGCGGCCGCCCGGCGCTACTGGAGGATCGGCTCCTCGCCGGGGACGACGTCCTCGGAGTTGGAGCGCAGCGTCCGCTGCCCGGGCTGGGCGTGCGTGCCGCGGGTCTCGCCCGTGTAGCCGAGGCGCACCAGCCGCTGGATCTCGCGCTCGCCCTCGATGCGCGCCGGATGGTCGGCCGGCAGCGGCGCGATCAGCTTGGCGATGCGGTTGCGGAGCTGCAGCGCGAAGTGGGGGGTGGAGGCGCCCATGAGCTGGCGGACGTCCTCCACGGTCACCTCGTGGTCGGGGCTGGTGCGGTCGGGATGCTCGAATTCGCTCACGAGGAAGGGCCGGTCACGGGGGAGATCTCCAGTAGGGCGTCGATCCGCGACTGGGCGTCCAGGTCGATCGCCCGCTCGTCGCCGATGAGCCAGCCGTGATTGTAGACCCCGCGTACCGGATCGTCCTCGTAGCCGGGCTGGATGTCGAGGAGGAACTGCACCACGGCGTCGGGCAGCGCGCCGTCGGCCCCCATGAGCAGCAGCGGGCCGTACGTGCCGCTGGACGCGAGCGGGGCGGCGGCCGCGGCGGCCGCCGGCGACGACGGGTTGGCGAACTGGACGCCGTGCCCGGGATCGACGAGCCCCCAGCCGAACGCGCCGTCGGTGTGGCGCGCGAACGCGACCGCCGCCTCCTGGGGCGTGGGGGCGTCGAGGCGCTCGACGGCGCCGAGCTCGCCGAGCTGGGCGATCACCCGCGCCGACACCGCCGACGGCGGGCCGAGCACGACGATGCGCGGCCGGTCGTGGCGGCGCAGCGCCTTCGCCGTCGCCTCCGGGAGGCGGTCGGGCTCGGTGAGCAACACCGGGTCGCCCGACTTCGCCGCCCAGGCGGCCGCCGGCATCGCGAACGCCGGCGCCTCGCTGCCGACGACGACGACGGTGTCGGCGGGCTCGCCGCGGGCGCTCGTGGCCAGACGGTCGATCGCGGCGGCCAGCGCGAACGGGTCCGCGCCGCTGACCGTGGTCGAGCGCAGACCCTCGGGCGCCGGCACGTCGCCGACGCGGATCACCTGGGTGCCGCCGAGCACGCCGGAGCCGCGCGGCGCCAGGCGCTCCAGCGCGTCGCGCGTGACGTCGGGCAGCTCGCCGCCGGCGGTCATCAGCACCGGCGCGCGGATCGGCCGGGCCATCAGCACCGACGCCGGGATCGCCGCGCGCCAGTCGTCGCCGCGCACGAGCGTGACGGCCGGCGGGCGGGTCGTCTCGCCGGTGGACGGGAAGACGGCCAGCGCGCTCCCGGCGGCGAGCGTGGGCGGGTCGGCGCCGGCGACGCGGGTCGTGTTCTTCGTGGCCAGGAACGGGAAGCCGAGTGTCGCGCCGGCCTCCTCGGCGGCGGGCGTCGTGGCGCCCGGGACCGGGGTCGTGGGGCCGTCGGAGCCGTCGTCTCCGCCGCAGCCCGCGGCGAGGGCGACGATCGTCGCGGCGAGCGCCGACGCGCCCAGCTGGTTCAGGCGGCGGGGCATGGCGCCGATGACGGTACCGACCGACATCGCTGCCGGGCGAAGCCGTCCGGGGCGGTACCCATAATCGCGGTGCATCAAACCGTGCAACCTGGTACGGTGCCGCGATCAAACGCCGAATCTCCCGCTCAGCGGGAGACCGGGGGACCCATGTTGTTGGGGCGAATCGCCGCGGTCATCCGTGGCGAGGCGCCGGCTCTTTCCGCGCCAGCCCGTCAGCTAACCCCGGAGGCCCACGAAAGAGGTAGCTGTGCGGGCTCGAGCCCTGACGACGTCCATCCTGTGCATCTTTGCCCTTGGGGCCGGCGCGGCCAGCGCCACCGCCGCCCCGAAGAAGGCCCAGAAGGCCCAGACCCCCGAGCTCCCGGCCGCTCCCACCGACCCCTCCGCCCCGACCACCACCCCCGGTGGCGGCGCCGCCTACGGCGTCGATCCGACGCAGACGCCGGAGATGCCCGAGGCGGTCGTGGTCGACGGCCTCGCCTATCCGCCCGCCGAGGCGCCGATCGAGGTCAAGCAGGCGATCTGGGCCGGTAACGAGATCGTCGGCAAGCCCTACAAGTACGGCGGCGGCCACGCCCGCCTGCGCGACTCGGGCTACGACTGCTCCGGCACCGTCTCCTACGCGCTCATCGGCGGCGGTCTCCTCGAGGGCACCCCGCTGGACTCGTCGTCCTTCATGAAGTGGGGCAAGCCGGGCGCCGGCGAGTGGGTCACGGTCTACACGAACCCGGGCCACGCCTACGTCGTGATCGCGGGCCTGCGCCTCGACACGAGCGCCGCCGGCGACCCGTCGGGCAACAAGGGCCCGCAGTGGCGTCCGACGCTCCGCAGCACCAAGGGCTTCAAGGCCCGCCATCCCGAAGGCTTCTGAGCCGCCGCGCGCACCACGGGGGACCGAGCCCGAAGGGCGACTGTCCCCCGGTAGTCTGAGCGACCGGTAACCGACGCGCGGACAGGAGGCAGTGATGGCCGGCACCAGTGGCCGCTTCACCACGATCATCAAGGCGAAGATCAGCAAGCTGCTGGATCGCGCCGAGGATCCCGGCGAGACGCTCGACTACAGCTACCAGAAGCAGCTCGAGCTCCTGCAGAACGTCAAGAAGGGGATCGCGGAGGTCGTCACCTCCAAGAAGCGGCTCCAGATGCAGGCCGACAAGCTCGAGCAGCAGGTCGTCAAGCTCGACACCCAGGCCCGCCAGGCGCTGTCGGCCGGCAAGGAGGACCTCGCGCGCGTCGCGCTGGAGCGCAAGCAGCTCGCCCAGACCGAGCTGCAGTCGCTCGACGGCCAGGTGAAGGAGCTCGAGGCCGAGCAGCAGCGCCTGATCGAGTCCGAGCAGAAGCTGCGCACCAAGATCGAGTCCTTCCGCACCAAGAAGGAGGTCGTCAAGGCGCAGTACTCGGCGGCCGAGGCGCGGGTGCAGATCTCCGAGGCCGCCACCGGCGTCGGCGAGGAGATGGCCGACGTGGGCCTGGCGATGCAGCGGGCGCTCGACAAGACCGAGGACATGAAGGCGCGCGCGAACGCCGTCGAGGAGCTCGAGGCCGCCGGCACGTTCGAGGACCTCACCGCGCTCGGCTCCGGCCAGGACGACATCGACCGCCAGCTCCACGAGCTGACCAGCCAGAGCCAGGTCGACGACGAGCTGGCGCGCATGAAGGCCGAGCTGGGCTCGGGCAGCGCCCCGGGCGAGCTCGAGGAGGGCACGTCGTGATCGTCCGGATCTCGACGGAGGGCCAGTACGACCTCCCGGAGCGGTTCCACGCGGAGCTCAACGAGCTCGACAACCGGGTGGTCGCGGCCGTCGAGGCCGACAGCGAGGACGACTACCGCGAGTCGTTCGCCGCGCTGCTGGACTTCGTGCGCTCGAACGGGACGCCGGTCGAGGACACCGACCTGCGCGGCTCCGACCTCATCATCCCGCCGCCGGATCTCACGCTGGCCGAGGCCGAGCAGGAGTTCACCGGCGACGGCCTCCTGCCGGACTGACCTGCGGATCGCACGGATGCGACTCCTGACCGCCGTCTGCGTCGCGGCCGCCTGCCTGGCCGCGGCGCCCGCCGCGCCGGCCGCGGCCGAGCCGAGGACCGAGACCGCGAGCGCCGGCCCGGTCGCGGCCACGCTGACCTACACCGTCGAGGACGGCACGTCCACCGACGTCCGCCTCGCCGTCACCCGCGACGGGACCCCGGCCGCGGTCGCCCGCGACGGGCTCGTCCTGGCCGGCTGCGAGAAGCGCTGCGCCGGCGCCGTCCCGGTCGGCGCGCTCGAGGGCAGCGCGGCCTCCTCGCTGACGCTCGCCGACCTGGCCGGCGACGGGGACCCCGAGATCCTCGTCGACTTCTTCACCGGCGGCGCGCACTGCTGCGCGATCTCGGCGATCTTCGGCTGGGACCCGGCGACGTCCACGTACCGGCGCGTGATCACGTTCTGGGGCGACCCGGGCTACACGCTGCGCTCGCTCGGAGGGCCCGGGCAGGACCTGATCACCGGCGACTACCGCTTCGCCTACGCGTTCTGCGCGTACGCGTGCTCGGCGATGCCGGTCGTCGCCTACCGCTACCGCGCGTTCGCCCTGCACGACGTCAGCGACGAGCACGCCGACCTCATGCGCAGCCAGAACCGCGAGCTGCGCCGGTCGATCCGCGAGATCTCCCGCGACCCCGAGCAGTGGTTCGCTATCCGCGGGGTGCTGCCGGCGCTGTGCGCGAACCTGTACCGGATGGGGGAGGGCGCGAGCTGCCGCCGCGAGCTGCGCCGGGCGCAGCGGCGCGGCTGGCTGGGCCGCGCCGAGAAGGACGAGGTGTGGCCGGCGGGCCGCCGCTACGTGCCCAGGCTCATGCGGTTCCTGGACCGCATGGGGTACCGCTGAGGGACCTCGCCGCAGGGCGAGCGTCCCCTAGATGGGGACGCCCCAGAGCGGGAACCAGCGCTCCAGCTCGGGCTCGATCGGCAGCTCGCCGTCGATCTGGGCCTTGAGCTGCAGCTCGCGCTCGACCGAGCGCTGCTGGTCGCCCTCGGCAGGCGCGAACGGGTACCAGGTGCCGCGCTTGACGTTGTAGATGAAGTACACGGGGCGGCCCTGGCCGTCCTCGAACGCGAACACGGCGGCCAGGACGCGGTCGCCGTAGCCGCCGAGCTGCAGCGCCTCGTACACCGCGTTGATCGCGACGACGAGATCCTCGACGTCGGTGTCGCGGACGATCATCCAGCGGTAGCCGAACGTGTCGTCGCTCGTGTCGACGGTCGTGCCGGTCTCGTCGCCGGTGGAGCGGACGACCTGCTCCATCTCGCGGACGATCTCGTTGAAGTCCGCCGTCGCCAGCGGCTGGAACACGATCGCCGCCACGCCGCGGGTGCGCACCTCGTGGCTGGTCTCCAGCGTCACGTACGCGGTCGACATCGCGAAGAGGCGGTCGCGGGCCGCGGGGGCCGCCGCCTTGCGGCGCCCCAGGAGTGCGTCGAGGAAGCCCATGCTCCCCGGGAGACTACGCGGCCAGCGTGCCCTGGAGCTGCTGCTCGAGGCGCTGCAGGCGGGCGATGCGCTGCTCGACCGGCGGATGCGTCGAGAACAGGTTGGCGAGCGAGTTCTTCGCGCTTGCGGGGATGATGAAGAACGCGTTCATCTCCTGGGCGGCGCGCAGGTCCTTCTGCGGCACCCGCTGCATCTGGCCGGAGATCTTCAGCAGCGCCGAGGCCAGCGCGCTCGGGCGGCCGGTGAGGACCGCCGCGCCGCGGTCGGCCGCGAACTCGCGGTAGCGCGACAGCGCCTGCATCAGGAAGAACGACACCACGTAGACGAGCATCGAGACGAGCAGCACGACCAGGAAGCCGGGGCCGTCGTCGTCGTCGCCGCCGCCGTGGCTGCCGCCGCCGAACAGGAAGCCGAACTGCAGCATCATCGAGGCGACCGCCGCGCCGAACGACGCGAGCGTCATCACCATCACGTCGCGGTTGGCGACGTGGGACAGCTCGTGCGCCATGACGCCCTCGAGCTCCGCGGGCGTCAGCAGGTCCATGATCCCCGTCGTCGCGCACACGGTGGCCGCCTTCTGGGAGCGGCCCATCGCGAACGCGTTGGGCATCGGCGTGTCGATGACCGCGATCGTCGGCTTGGGCAGGTCGGCCTGCACGCAGAGCCGCTCGATCATCGCGTGCAGCTCGGGCGCCTGCTGCGGCGACACCTTCCTGGCCCCCATCGAGGCCAGCGCGATCTTGTCGGAGGTGAAGACCTGCAGCGCGAAGAGGCCCGCGGCCGCGACGAGGATCACCACGAAGCTCGCGCCGGCGGCGAACAGCACGCCGATCAGGACCAGATAGACCAGCCCGAGCAGGAACATCGTGATGAGCATCCGGGCCTGGAGCCCGGTGTCCTTGCCGAACGAGGTGCGCGATGCCATGGCCCGCAGTGTGGCCGAAATCGCTAAAGCGCGCGTCAAGCCCTGCTCACGCGCGGATTGGGCGTCCGCTTGCACGCTCGCGAGGCCCGTGCTGCTAGACAGAGAGGCCGCCGGTCGGGCCGAAACGGCCGGCGTCGACGTCCGTTTTCCGCTCCAGTGAGACTTCGCCTGCTTCTCCTGAGCGCGCTCGCGCTCCTGCCCGTCGGCCTGTGGGCGCTGTCGCCGCTCGTCACGACCGCGGCGACCCCGCGCACGCTCAACCAGGTCCAGGAGAAGATCCAGGAGAAGGAGCGCCAGATCAATCGCGAGAAGGGCCACGAGCGGGTGCTGACGAGCGACATCTCGCGCTACACCGAGCGCATCGGCGCGCTGCAGGGGCAGATCACGACGCTGCACCGCCGCCAGGTGGAGCTGCAGGCCGACCTGGACCGCAAGCGCGCCGAGCTCGTCCGCGTCCAGGAGGACCTGCGCAAGGAGCGGGCGCGGCTGACGCGGCTGAAGGCGCGGCTGAAGGCGTCGCGCGAGGCGCTCGCCACGCGGCTCGTCGAGCTGTACAAGTCCGACCGCCCCGACCTCATCACGATCGTCCTGGACTCCGAGGACTTCTCCGACCTGCTCGAGCGCAGCGAGTTCCTGCGCCGCATCTCGGAGTCCGACCGCCTGATCGTCGAGCGCGTGAAGGACGCCCGGCGCGAGTCGGCCGAGGCGACCGACCGCCTGGCCGAGCTGGAGCAGCGCCAGCAGCGGGTCGCGGCCGCGGTGCTCGAGCGGCGCAACGAGGTCGCCGGTGTGAAGGGGAAGCTCGTCGAGGCGCGCAGCGGCTACCAGAAGACCCGGGCCAGCAAGCGCGCCGCGCTGCAGAAGGTGCGCGCGCACCGCCACGAGCTCGAGGACGACCTCGGCGAGCTGCACGAGGTCCAGGCCCGCATCCAGGCCCGCCTGGCCCAGGTCGCGGCGGGCGAGGGCTCGTCGGGCACGCTGCCGGCCGGGCCGATCCAGCAGGGCAGCGGCGGGATGGTGTGGCCGGTCAACGGGCCGATCACGTCGCCGTTCTGCGAGGCGCGCTCGTGGGAGTCCTGCCACCCGGGCATCGACATCGGCGTCCCGTCGGGCACGCCGATCCGCGCGGTCGCCTCCGGCCGCGTCGTGCTCATGCAGCCCGACGCGAGCTCCGGCGGCTACGGCAACTTCACCTGCGTCCAGCACACCGCGTCGATGTCGAGCTGCTACGCGCACCAGTCGCGCTTCGGCACCTCGATGGGCGCGAGCGTGGCCCAGGGGCAGGTCATCGGGTACGTCGGCTGCACCGGCCGCTGCTTCGGCGACCACCTCCACTTCGAGATCCGCATCAACGGCGCGGTCACGAACCCGATGAACTACCTGTAGGGGCGGGCCCGGCCGGGCGCTCCCGTACTCTCAGCGGCCGTGATCCCCGAGATCGGGCCCATCCAGACCTTCGGCGTGATGTTCGCGCTGGCCTTCCTGGCCTGTGGCGCGATGGCGGCCCGCCGCTACAAGGAGCTGGGCAAGCCGGCCGACTACGCCTACGAGGTCGTGTTCGCGGCCCTGATCGGCGGCCTCGTCGGCGCCCGCGCCTACTACCTGATCCAGCACCCCGACGAGTTCGGCCTCTCGGGCATCTTCAGCGGCTCGGGCCTGGTGTTCTGGGGTGGCGCGCTCGGCGGCGCGATCGGCGTGCTGCTGTGGGCGTGGTGGCGCGGGATGCTCAACGGCCGCCAGATCGACATGGGCGGCATCGGCCTGGCGATCGGCTACTCGATCGGCCGCATCGGCTGCCAGCTCTCGGGCGACGGCGACTACGGCATCGCCTCGTCGCTGCCGTGGGCGATGGCGTACCCGGACGGCACGGTGCCGACCACCGAGGAGGTCCACCCGACCCCGATCTACGAGACGCTGTTCATGGGCTTCGTGGCGTGGCTGCTGTGGCGCTGGCGCGACGCGCTGAAGCCGGGCGCGATCTTCGGGCTCTACCTCGTGTTCGCGGGCGTCGAGCGCTTCCTCGTCGAGTTCATCCGCCGCAACTCCGACGCCGCCCTGGGCCTGACCGCCGCCCAGCTCGAGGCGGTCGGCGCGCTGATCATCGGCGCGGCGATCATCGCCTACGTCGCGCGCCGCAACGGCAACGAGCTGTTCGAGCGCGACGCGCCCACACGCGAGGTCGCGGCGGCGCGCTGAGCCGGGGAGGCCGGAGGCGCGGACCATGCCCCGCCTGAACGGACCGCAGACCACGGGTCGCGCCTACCGTGACCTGTCGCCGCCGCGCTACGGCGTCGACGCGCACCTCGACGTCCCGATCGAGGTCCGCGACGGGACGCGGCTGCTGGCCGACGTGCACCGCCCGGCCGGCGCCGGCCCGGTCCCCGCCCTGCTGGCGTTCTCGTGCTATCCGCGCCAGATGCAGCAGAGCGGGCTGCCGTCGGGCTTCGTCGAGGCCGGGTCGACGCCGTTCTGGGTCTCGCGCGGCTACGCCCACGTGATCGTCAACGCGCGCGGGACGGGCGGGTCCGGCGGCACCTACACGCTGCTCGACGCGACCGAGCGCGACGACCTGCACGACGTGGTCGAGTGGATCGCGGCGCAGCCGTGGTGCGACGGCGGGGTCGGCATGATCGGCATCAGCTACTTCGCGATGGCCCAGCTGATGGCGGCCGCCGCGGCCCCGCCGTCGCTGCGCGCGATCTTCCCGCTGGCGGGCGCGACCGGGATCCGCCAGGCGCTCTACCACGGCGGGATCCTGTCGGACCGGTTCGCCGGGGCGTGGCTGGCCGGCGTGGGGATGCTCGCCCCGGCGCGGCGGGCGGACGCGTTCCGCTCGCGGCCGGCGCGAGCGCTCGAGCGGGTGATGCACAGCGAGCCCGTCCACCGGCGCCTGGCCGGCTTCGACGGGGAGGCGGCGATCGGCGCATTGGGCAGGCTCATGCGCCTGGGGTACGAGGCCGAGCCCTGGCAGCGGCTGTACGACGACGTCGTGGCCGGGGCGCCCGAGGGCAGCGCGTTCTGGCGCGACCGCGACAGCGTCCCCCTGCTGGGCCGCGTGCGCGTGCCGGTCCACGTCGGGGGCGGGTGGGACAACGTGCCGCTGCACCTGCAGGGCGCGTTCACCGCGTGGGCGGCGCTGCCGCCGCATCCCGGCCACCGGATGGCGCTGCTGGGGCCGGGCGGCCTGGGCTGGCCGTGGGAGTCGATGCACGAGGAGGCGCTCGCCTGGTACGACCACTGGCTGAAGGGGCGCGACACGGGCGTCCTCGACGGCCCGCCGATCCGCTACTGGCTGCGCGGGGCCGACCGGTACCGCACGCTCGACGCGTGGCCGCCGCCGGCGGGATCCGCGCGGGTGCTGCACCTGCGCGCGGACGGCACGCTGGGAGCGACGGCGGGGACGGGCGGGCGCACCTACCAGTTCCTGCCGCCGGGACTGACGCGGCCGCCGAACGCGCTGACGGTGCAGCCCGCGTCGCTGGTCTGGGAGGCCGCGCTCGCGCCCGAGGCCTTCGAGGTCGTCGGCGCGCCCGTGCTCGAGCTCGACGCGGAGGCGACCGCCCCCGACGTCGACTGGATCGCCAAGCTCTCGCTCGTCGACGCCTCGGGTGCCGCCCACGACCTCACCCAGGGCTGGCTGCGCGCCCGCGCCGACGCCGGCCCCTGGCGGATCGAGATGGTCCCGACCGCCGTCCGCGTCCGCCCGGGCGAGGCGCTGCGCCTGACGCTGGCCAGCGACGACCGCCGCGACGGCATGGCGATGCTCGGCTTCACGCACCTCCCCCTCGGGACGCCCTCGCGCCAGCACGTGCGCGCGGCGTCGCGGCTCGTGCTCCCGTTGCTCGACGCCGGCTAGCTCGTCCAGCGACGTGTGGCACATGGCAGCCGCTATGCGGACGTCATGTGCCACACGTGGGCGCGATCGCGCGGTCCAGGAAGCGAAGCGACTCGGCCTGCAGCTCCGCGTCGTGCTGGATCGAGCGGTGGTGGCCGCCGGGCACCAGCAGCAGGCGCCGCGGGCTCGCGCGGTCGGCGGCGGCGTCGAGCGCGACCGAGTGCTGGTAGGGGACCGACTCGTCGCCCTCGGCGTGCATGAGCAGCAGCGCGCCCTCGTATGTCGAGACGGCCCGCAGGTCGTCGTGCTCGGACAGGAACCGCTCGAGCGCCGCGCGGTCGGCGCGGAACGCGAAGCGCCCGGCCCGCAGGCCCACCACCAGCCCGTCCGCGGGCGCCGGGCAGATCGCCACGATCGCCCGCGCCCCGACCCGCTCGGCCCCGACGATCGCCAGGTAGCCGCCCATCGACGAGCCGCGCAGCGCGAGCGGCACGCCGCCGGGCAGCTCGCCCGCCATCGTCGCCAGGTCGTCGAGCACGCCGGCGCCCAGCGCCCCCTCGCTCTCGCCGTGGCCGCGCTGGTCGAAGCACAGCGCGCACCAGCCCGCCGCGCGGGCCAGCCGGGCGAAGTCGAAGTGCGATTCCTTGCTCGAGTCGGCGCCGTGCAGGACCAGCAGCGCGCCGCGCGGCGGCCCGTCGGGGTCGAACCGCGCCCAGGCGAGGCCGTCGGTGCGGCCGAGGCGCGGTGGATCCACGGAGACGGTGCGAGCCACGAGTCTGCGATCCTGCCAGGTCGACATGGCCGTCAGCGCCCCGACCCTCTCCCACGCCTTCCCGATCGGCAGCCGCCTCAACGAGCGCGGCGTGCTGGAGATCGGCGGGTGCGACGCGCTCGAGCTCGCCCGCGAGTTCGGCACGCCGGCCTACGTCGTGGCCGAGGACGACCTGCGCGCCCGTGCCCGGCGGATGCTCGCCGCCTACCGCGCGCACGCCGCCGACGTCGACGTCCTCTTCGCCTCGAAGGCGTTCCCGTGCACCGCGGTGCTGCGGGTGTTCGCCGAGGAGGGGCTCGGCTGCGACGTCGCCTCCGGCGGGGAGCTCCGGCTGGCCCTGGCCGCCGGCATCGACCCCGGCCGCATCTACGTGCACGGCAACGCCAAGTCGGTCGGCGAGCTGCGCGCCGCGGTCGTCGCCGGCGTGCGCTGCATCGTCGTCGACAACGACGGCGAGATCGACCGGCTCGAGGAGATCGTCACCGGCACCCAGCGCGTGATGATCCGCGTCACGCCCGACGTGCGCGGCGAGACCCACGCCGCGATCTCCACCGGCCAGGCCGACTCGAAGTTCGGCTTCTCGATGGACGAGGCGCCCGAGGCGATCGCGCGCCTCCGGGCCTCCGACCGCCTCGAGCTGGTCGGCGTCCACTACCACGTCGGCTCCCAGCTCCTGTCGACGATGCCGTTCGAGCGCGCCGCCGAGGCGGTCGCGCGGCTCGGCGACTTCCCGGTCGTCAACGTCGGCGGCGGCCTCGGCGTCGCCTACACCGACGAGGAGCCGCCGAGCTTCGAGGACTACGCGCGGGCGAAGGTCGAGGCCGTCGCCCGCCACCTCGGCCCGGGCAAGCGGATCGTCGCCGAGCCCGGCCGCGCGCTCGTCGCCCACTCGACCGTGACGCTGTACACGGTCGAGTCGGTGAAGCGCAACGTGTCGCTGTGGGTCGGCGTCGACGGCGGCATGTCCGACAACCTGCGCCCGATGCTCTACGGCGCGCGCTACGAGGCGCACGTCGTCGACCGCTTCGGCGGCACGACGCGCTGCCACGTCGCCGGCAAGCACTGCGAGTCCGGCGACGTCATCGTCCGCGACGCGCTGCTCGACGACCCGCGCGTCGGCGACGTGCTCGTCACGCCGGCCACGGGCGCCTACGGCCACGCGCTGGCCAACAACTACAACGGGGTGCCACGGCCGCCGGTCGTGTTCGCCAAGGACGGAGACGCGCGCGTCGTCGTGCGCCGCGAGACCTACGAGGACCTGCTTGCCCGAGACGTTTGAGGTCGGTCTGCTGGGCCACGGGACCGTCGGCTCGGCGTTCGCCGAGCTGCTCGATGCCCGTGCGCCCCAGATCGAGGCGATCACCGGACTGCGCCCGCGCTTGGGCGGGGTGCTGACCCGCTCGCGCGGGGACTTCGAGGAGATCCTCGCCACCGCCGACCTGATCGTCGAGGTGATGGGCGGCCTGGAGCCGGCCCGCGAGTACGTGCTCGCCGCCCTGCGCGCCGGCCGCCACGTGGTGACCGCCAACAAGCAGCTCCTGGCCCGCCACGGCGAGGAGCTGTGGGCGACCGCCCGCGAGCACGGCGTGCAGCTCCGCTTCGAGGCGGCCGTCGGCGGCGTCGTGCCGGTGATCCGCGTGCTGCAGGAGTCGCTGGCCGCCGCGCACATCGACCGCGTCACCGGCATCGTCAACGGCACGACGAACTTCATCCTGTCGGAGATGGCGCGCACCGGCGAGACGTTCGCCCAGGCGCTCGCGGAGGCGCAGCGGCTGGGGTACGCGGAGGCCGACCCCACCGAGGACGTCAACGGCGCCGACGCCGCCGCCAAGATGGCGATCCTCGCCCGGCTGGCGTTCGACACGCCCGTGCACCTCGACCAGGTCGTCTACGAGGGGATCGAGCACATCACGCCCGACGACCTCGAGTACGCGCGCGACCTCGGCCTGGGCCTGAAGCTGATCGGCACCGCCGAGCGCATCGACGGCGGCCTGAGCGTCCGCGTGTACCCGGCGTTCCTGTACGCCGGCCACCCGCTCGCGTCGGTCAACGGCCCGTTCAACGCGGTCACGATCGAGTCGCCGGCGATCACCGAGATCACGCTGTCGGGGCCCGGCGCCGGCGGGCCGCAGACTGCCAGCGCGGTGCTCGGCGACGTCATCAGCGCGATGATCCCGCCGGCGTCGACGCCCGAGACCTCGCAGCGCCTGGAGATCGTCACCGAGGTCGAGTCCGCCTTCTACCTGCACCTCGACGTCGACGACCGCCCGGGCGTGCTCGCGCGCGTCGCCGAGGCGCTCGGCTCGCAGGGCGTGTCCGTGAAGTCCGTCGTCCAGAAGGGCCTGGGCGACCAGGCGCGGCTCGTCATGGTCGTCCACCGGGTGCCCGAGCCGCGCTTCTTCGCCGCCGTGGACGAGATCGCGGGCCTGGAGTTCATGCGCACCCGCCCGCGGTTCATCCGCGTGGTGGAGGAGGAGTTCGGCGTCTGATGCCCGGCCTCATCGAGCGCTACCGCGCGGACCTCCCGTTCGGCCCCGAGGACCCCGTCGTGAGCATGGGGGAGGGCTCCACGCCGCTCGTCCCCGCGCCCGCGGTGAGCGAGCGCGTCGGCGCCGACGTGTGGCTGAAGCTCGAGGGCCTCAACCCGACCGGCTCGTTCAAGGACCGCGGCATGTGCTGCGCGGTGTCGGCGGCGCTGCGCGAGGGCGCGTCGACCGTCATCTGCGCCTCGACCGGCAACACGGCCGCCAGCGCCGCCGCCTACGCGGCGCGGGCCGGGATGCGCGGCGTCGTGATCGTGCCCGAGGGCAAGATCGCGACCGGCAAGCTCGCGCAGGCGCTCGTGTACGGCGCGCGGGTGATCGCGCTGCAGGGCAACTTCGACGAGGCGCTGCGGCTCGTGCGCCAGATGGCCGAGCAGCACCCGATCGCGCTCGTCAACTCGGTCAACGAGTTCCGGCTGCAGGGCCAGAAGACCGCGGCGTTCGAGCTGCTGGAGGACCTCGGCGGCGACCTCGACGCGCTGTGCATCCCGGTCGGCAACGCCGGCAACGTGACCGCCTACTGGAAGGGCTTCCAGGAGCGCGGCGCCGCGCCGCGCCTGTTCGGCTTCCAGGCCGAGGGCGCCGCGCCGCTCGTGCTCGGACACCCGGTCGAGCGGCCCGAGACGGTCGCCAGCGCGATCCGCATCGGCAACCCGGCGCGCTGGGAGGAGGCGATGAGCGCGATGACGAGCTCGCGCGGCGCGGTGCGGGCCGTCAGCGACGAGGAGATCCTCGACGCGTGGGCGTTCCTGGCCCGCCGCGAGGGCGTGTTCTGCGAGCCGGCGTCGGCCGCGTCGGTCGCCGGGCTGCTCAAGTACGGCGCCGACGGCTGCGGGCGGATCGCCTGCGTGCTGACCGGCAACGGCCTCAAGGATCCGCAGACGGCGCTGGAGCGGGCGGGCGGCGTCGTCCCGTGCCCGGCCGAGTTCGGCGCGCTCGAGGCCGCCGTCCTGAGCTGACGCGACCCGCCATGCACCGCCGCCGCCTCATCCGCGTGCCCGCGTCGAGCGCCAACCTCGGCCCCGGGTTCGACGCGTTCGCGGCGGCGCTCGCCTTCCACCTCGAGCTGGAGGTGGAGGAGACCGGCACGTTCGCGGTCGAGACCGACCTCGACGTCCCGCGCGACCGCTCCAACCTGCTCGTGCGCGCGTTCGAGCGCCTGCATCCCGCCGACGGGCTGACGTTCCGGGTGCGCTCGACGATCCCGATGTCGGGCGGGCTGGGCTCCAGCGCCGCGGCCGTCGTCGCCGGCCTGACCGCCGCCGACCACCTGTACGAGCTCGACGCCGACGTCCTCGCGCTCGGCAGCGAGATCGAGGGCCATCCCGACAACGTCGCGGCCGCGCTGCACGGCGGCGTCGTCGTGTGCGCCGACGGGCAGGCCGTGCGCTTCGACCCGCCGGCGGCCCTGGAGACGCTCGTCGTCGTGCCGGGCGAGCCGGTCGAGACGGCGCGCGCCCGGGCCGCGCTGCCCGAGGCGGTGCCGATGGCCGACGCCGTCTTCAACACCGCCCATGGGGCGCTGCTGATGCTCGGGCTGTCGACGGGCGACCTCGACCTCGTCGCCCGCGGCCTGGCCGACCGTCTCCACCAGCCCCACCGCGCGCACCTGTACCCGCGCAGCGCGCAGCTCGTCGCCGACGCCCGCGAGCTGGGCGCGATCGGGGCGACGATCTCCGGGGCCGGCCCGACCGTGCTCGTGTGGACGCACGTCGAGGCGACCGCCGCCGTCCACGCGCGCCTGCGCGAGCGCGCCGACGGCTGGGCGACCGTCCACCGGGCCGCGTTCGAGCCGGCGGGCGCGGACGTCCGCGAGCTGTAGCGCCCGCTACGCGGCGAGCTTGCGCAGCCGGCGGCGCGCGGCGTCGAAGCCGCCCAGGCGCTGCAGCACCTCGCCGGCGAGCGCCACGTAGTCGGCGCCGAGGTCGGGCCGGTGGTCGAGGATCGACACGCCCCGCTCGGCGGACTCGGCGTAGGCGATCGACTGGCGGATCGTCGTGTCGAAGACCTTGTCGCCGTACTCCTCGCGCAGCGCCGCGTAGGTCTCGCGCGAATGGACGGTGCGCATGTCGGCGATGTTCAGCACGACGCCGAGCCAGTTGAGCTGCTCGTTGTGCAGGTCGCGCGCCACCTCGAGCATGTCGAGGACCTGGACCACGCCCTGCAGCGCGAAGTGCTGGGCCTCGGCGCTGATCAGCGCGTGGTCGGCGGCGACCACGCCGTTGACGGTGAGCAGGCCCAGCGACGGCGGGCAGTCGATGAGGATGACGTCGTAGTCGTCGCGCACGTCGCGCAGCGCCCGCTTCAGCGTCAGCTCGCGGCCCATCTTCCCGGCGAGCTGCAGCTCCGCCTCGGCCAGCGACAGCGCCGCCGGCACGACGTCGTCGTGGACCGCGTCGCGCAGCTTCGCGCTCCCGGTGAGCACCTCGGCGATCGTCGGGGCCGCCTCGGGCGGCACGTCGAAGTAGTCCGACAGGTTGCCCTGGGGGTCGAGGTCGACCGCCAGCACCCGCAGGCCGCAGCGTCGCAGCACGTCCGCGAGCGTCCGCACCGTCGTCGTCTTGCCCGTCCCGCCCTTCTGAGAGAGAACCGCGATCGTCTCAGCCATCGGAGCGCGCGAAATCTACCGTCCGCGCGCTCCGGCGGCGTTCACGTCGCGACGTCGCCGGCCGCCGAGAGCCGAGAGGGCGTCTCGGTCACCTCGAGGAACGCGATGCGATACCGGCCGACGAGGATCTCGTCACCGTCGCGGACCACGCGCCAGTCGACGCGCTCGCCGTTGACGAACACGCCGTTGAGGCTGCGGTCGTCCAGCACCCGCACGCCGTCGGCCTGGCGCACCAGCAGCGCGTGCCGGCGGCTCACCGTCGGATCGTCGAAGCGGACGTCGGCCGCCAGCGAGCGACCGATCCGCGTCCACTCGCGCGTCAGCGGCACGAGGCGGATCTCGCCCCCCTCGTCGAGCGCGAGGTACTCGCCGGGCCCGTCGGCCAGCGCGCGGGCGCGCTCGAGCCACCGCTCGCGCTCCTTCGCCGAGCGGGCCGGGGTCGTGTCGCGGACGAAGCGGCCCTCGGCCGCCGCGCCGAACAGCGACGCGCGCTGGAACTGCCGCCCACCGCAGCGGGGGCAGTCGGGCACCGCGTCGTCGGCCGTCAGCGTCACGACGAACCCGCAGCCGTCGCACCGGAAGGAACCGGTGCCGGCCAGCGTGCCCGTCACCACTGCTTCCATCGTCTCCCGCCTCTCCCTCGGGATCGTTGCGATCGATCCTAACGCACGTTCGGGGAACCCCCAAGCGGCAGCGGCGCCAACGTCCGTTCCAAGCAGGATTCGGCGGTCAGCGGGCGAACCGACCCGTCATGCGACGCCGCCGGACGGACCTAGGCCAGCATCTCGTGCGCAAGAGCGTGGGCGCGTTGAGCGAGGACCGCGACCGCTGCGCCACCTGCGGGCGCACCCCGCTGACGGGCGAGCGCGTGCACCGCTACGACGACGGCCTGCTGCTGTGCGAGCTGTGCCGCCCGCTCACCCGCGTCGCCGACGCCCGCGAGGAGGTCGTGCGCCATTGCGAGCACGGCCACGCGGTGCGCGCGGTGCAGCGGATCGCGGCCTGAGGGCCGCCGCCGGGCGGGCTCCGTAGAATCCGCGCCGACATGGAGCCCGTCACGGTCCACACGACCATCGCCCGTCCTCGCGAGGAGGTCTTCGCCTACCTCGCCGACATCGCCAACCACCCGGAGTTCAGCGACCACTACCTGGTCGACTGGCGCCTCACCCGCGAGGACACGGTCGGGACCGGCGCCGGGGCGCGCTTCGCGCTCAAGGGCGCGCCCGGCGTCCCGCGGTACAAGTACGCCGACGTGACGATGATCGAGGTCGAGCCGCCGTGGCGGATCGTCGAGGCGGGCCGCGGCGGCAAGTTCAACCGCGTCCCGCTGCGGGCCGTCTACGAGCTGCAGCCCTCGGCCGGCGGCACGCGGGTCGAGCTCACCGTCGAGACCCGCACCGAGAAGCTCGCCGACCGCCTCGTCGAGGCGCTGGGGTTCCGCCGCTGGTTCAAGCGCCGCGCGACGAAGGCGATGCGCCGCCTGCGCTCGATCCTGGAGGACGGCGAGGGCCGCGGCGAGCGGGCCACGATCGCAGGACGCTGAACCCCCTCCTTGGACTAGCATCCGGCCCCGCATGAAGCTTCGACGAGTCCTCGCCCTCACCGCCGTGTCCGCCCTCGCCCTGCCGCTCGCCGCGTGCGGGAACAAGGAGGAGGTGGTCACCCACGGCCACACCGAGGGCTCGTACCTGAACGTCGGCAACCTGACCTACCAGGTGCAGATCTCGCGCCAGCTCAACCCGGCCGACGTCACGGACCGCTCCTACCTGATCCAGGTGCCGATCCACGAGCGCCAGCTCGAGCCGGACGAGACCTGGTTCGGCGTGTTCGTCATCGCCTTCAACGAGAGCGACGACGTGCACCAGGCGGCGTCGGAGTTCGAGATCACCGACACCCAGGACACCGTCTACCGCCCGATCGACCTGGGCAACGACAACGTGTTCGCGTACCGCCCCGGCCCGATCGAGGGCGGCGAGCAGATCCCGCCGGTCAACAGCGCCGCGGCGAACAACCCGACGGTCAACGGCGGGCTGCTGCTGTTCAAGATCAAGAACTCGTCGCTGGACAACCGGCCGCTGGAGCTGCGCATCCACGCCGCCGAGGGCACGCCCGAAGAGGCGGCCGTCGACTTGGACGTGTGACGCTGGCCCAGGGGGCGGGGAACGCTCGCCCTGCGGGCTCGGTTCCCTTAGCGGGTGTTCGCCCTGGGGGGCGAAACCCGCGTCTGTCGGCGGCTACAGCGCCGCTTCCAGCACCTGACGGGCGGCGGGCGCGGCCACCGCGCCGCCCGAGCCGGCCCGCACGAGCATGACGCCGACCGCCACGCGCGGCTTGCCCTTCGCCGGCGCGTAGGCGACGAACCACGCGTCGGTGTCGGGCTCGTCGTCCTCGACGACCGGGAGCGTCTCGCCGCTGCCCGGCGCCGGACGGGTGTCGGACTCCAGCTCCGCGGTGCCGGTCTTGCCCGCCACCGCCACGCCCGGGATCGCGGCGGCGGTGCCGGTCCCCTCGGTCACGACCGACTGCATCATCCGGCCGACCTGGCGGGCGATCTTGGGCGTCGTGACCGGCGCGCGGCCCAGCCGCTCGCCGTGCGCGAACGTCGGACGGGGACGGCGCCCGTCGAGCGCGATCGTCGCGGCCACGACGGTCATCGTCAGCGCGGTCGCCTGCACCAGCCCCTGGCCGATCGCCGTCGAGCCCAGCGCGAGGTCGTCGCCGATCTCGCCGGCCGGTGGCAGCGTCGCGGTCGCCGCGCCCGGGATGCCGGGGCTCTGGTCGAAGCCGAAGCGGCGCGCGGTCGCGACGAGCTTCTCGGCGCCGACCTCGACGCCCATCGGCGCGAAGACCGAGTTGCACGAGTGCGCGAACGTCTGCTCCAGCGTCCCGCCGCACGCCTCGCCGTTGTTGTTCTCCAGCCGGACGCCCTCGAGCGTCGTGTACGTCTCGACCGGATAGGTGTCCGACGGCTTGGCGGCGCCCGACTCGAGCCCGGCCACGAGCGTGATGATCTTGAACGTCGAGCCCGGCGGCTGCAGGCCCGACAGCGGGATGCCGGCCGCCGCGAGCACCTCGCCGGTCTGCGGGCGCATCGCCACGATGCCGCCGAGGTGCCCGCCGAGCGCGTCGACCGCGGCCTGCTGCACCTTCGGCGAGATCGTCGTGCGCACCGCCTTGGCCGGCTGCGGCGGGCGGGTGCCCAGCAGCCGCTCGCCGGCCAGGAGCACGCCGCCGGCGCGGCCGCGCAGGCGCTCCTCGAACATCCGCTCCAGCCCGGAGATGCCGACCTGCGCGTCCTTGGGGACGCCGGCGGCGCGCAGCTCGGCCGCCTGCTCCTCGGGCATCGGGCCGAGCTGCCCGACGATCGACGACGCGATCGGCGGGACCTCCTGGCCGTCGGGCGCGCGGGCCAGCGGCGTGCCGTCGCGGGCCAGCAGCGCGGCCCGCGGCGGCAGGTCCGTGCGCCGCCGCAGCCGCTCGCCGGGCCGCAGGCCGGGGAAGACGAGCTCCGGGCTCCAGCTCACCCGCGCCTCGCCGTCGACCTCGGTGACCGGCAGGCGCAGCTCCTGGCGCACCGTGCCGAACGCCTCGGTCTCGACGGCGACCGGGATCGCCACGACGCTGTCGCCCACGTCGCGGCCCTCGCCGAAGCGCATGCCGCGCGTCGTGGCGGTGGCGGCGGCGTCGCGGTACGCGCGCGTGAACTCGCGCAGCGAGCGGCCGTTGGCGCCGGCGTCGGTGAGGGCGTACATGCGGGCGAGGTCGTCGGCCGCCCAGGCGGCGGCGAACCGCTCGGCGACCTGCTCGGAGGCGGGCACGTGGCGCCCGCCGAGGACGGCGCCGGCGCCGAAGGCCAGCAGCGCGGCGGCCGCGATCGGCGCGATGCGACGCCATCGTGACCGTCCCCGCCGCTGTCTCCCGCCTGTCACAGGCACGGAACGGTAGATCATGCGCTTGGATAGCCGGTTGCGTGACGCGCCTGGACTGGATCATCGTCGTCGTCGTGCTGGCCGGGGCCGCGGTCGGGTACGCGCGCGGCTTCGTCGTCGGCGCGCTGTCGCTCGTCGGCTTCGGCGCCGGCGCGGTCGCCGGCGCCCGGCTCGCCCCGCTGCTCCTGAGCGAGGGGTCGCAGTCGCCGTACGCGCCGCTGTTCGCGCTCGTCGGCGCGATCGGGATCGGCTCGATCCTCGCGGCCGGCTTCTCGGGCGTCGCCTACCGGCTGCGCAGCGGCGCGCGCCGGATCCCCGGATTCACGACCGTCGACGGCGCGCTCGGGGCGCTGCTGAGCGCGGCGATCGCGCTCGGGGCGGTGTGGCTGGCGGGGGCGGTCGCGCTGCAGTCGCTCGGGCAGCGCGACCTGCGCGAGCAGGCCCAGCGCTCCTCGGTGCTGCGCACGCTCAACGAGCTGCTGCCGCCGTCGGGGCCGATCCTCAACGCGCTCGCGCGCTTCGACCCGCTGCCCACGATCGCCGGCCCCGGCGCGGACGTCCCGCCGCCGCGCGCGGCGATCGCGCGCGCCGCCGGCGTCGAGGCCGCTGCCGGCTCCGTCGTGAAGGTCCTCGGCACCGCGTGCGGGCTCGGCGTCGAGGGCTCGGGCTGGGCGGCCGGCGACGGGCTGGTCGTGACGAACGCGCACGTGGTCGCCGGCCAGGACGACACGACCGTGCAGGTGCGCGGCCGCGGGCCGCGTCTGACGGCGACCGCCGTCTGGTTCGACCCGCGCAACGACGTGGCCGTCCTGCGCGTCGACGGGCTGGAGGGCGCCGGCCTGGACCTGCGCGTCGACGTGCCGGCCGGCACCGAGGCCGCGCTGCTCGGCTTCCCGCAGAACGGGCCCTACGACGTTCGTCCGGCGCGGATGGGCGCCGAGCGCATCGCCCGCACCGACGACGCCTACGGCCGCGGCCCGGTCACGCGCGCGGTGGTGCCGCTGCGCGGACGCGTGCGGCACGGCAACTCGGGCGGTCCGCTCGTGGACGCCGAGGGCCGCGTCGTCGGCACCGTCTTCGCCGCGACGGTCGGCACCGACCAGCGCGGCGGCTACGCGGTCCCCAACGGGATCGTCGAGCGCGCGCTCGCCGAGGCGAGCGGTCCCGTCTCGACCGGTCCCTGCACCCGCTGACGCGAGGGCGCGCGCGGCGGGCGCCGGGCCTCGCTACGCTGCGCCGCTCATGGCCAAGACCCTCGTCATCGCCGAGAAGCCGTCCGTCGGGCGCGACATCGCGCGCGTGCTGCCGGGCCCGTTCGCCAAGAACGAGGGGTTCCTGGAGGGGCCCGAGCACGTCATCACGTGGGCGGTCGGGCACCTCGTCCAGCTCGCCGAGCCCGACGAGTACGACGCCAAGTACAAGAAGTGGAAGATGGGCGACCTGCCGATCGTGCCCGAGCGCTTCAAGCTCGTCGTGCGCGACGAGCGCTCGCGCAAGCAGATGTCGGTCGTCTCCCAGCAGCTCAAGCGCGACGACGTCGACCTCGTCATCAACGCCTGCGACGCCGGGCGCGAGGGCGAGCTGATCTTCGCCTACCTGTACGAGAAGGCCGGCGCCACGAAGCCGGTGAAGCGCCTGTGGCTGTCCTCGATGACGAAGCAGGCGATGGAGCACGCGTTCGCGAACCTGCGCGACGCCGAGGAGCTGGCGACGCTCGAGGAGGCGGCCCGCTCGCGCTCGGAGGCCGACTGGATCGTCGGCATGAACGCCACGCGCGCCGCGACCATCCGGCTGCGCTCGAGCTTCGACGGCGCCGTGTCGCTGGGCCGCGTGCAGACCCCGACGCTGGCGATCCTCGCCCGCCGCGAGGAGGAGATCGCGGCCTTCAAGCCCGAGCCGTACTGGATCGTCGACGCGACGTTCGAGGCCGAGGGCGCCCGCCGCTACGAGGGCCGCTTCCACGCCGGCGCCCAGCCGCGCGTCGCCACCGCGCAGGAGGCCGAGGCGATCGTCGCCGCGGTCCGCGGCCAGCGCGGCACGATCACCAAGCTCGACAAGACCAAGCGCACCGAGAAGGCGCCGCTGCTGTACGACCTCACCTCGCTCCAGCGCGACGCCAACACCCGCTTCGGCTTCAGCGCCCGCCGCACGCTGGCCGCCGCCCAGCGCCTCTACGAGGAGCACAAGGCGCTCACGTACCCGCGCACGAACTCGCGCTACCTGACCAGCGACATGGTCGGCGAGATCAAGCCGACGGCCGCGCTGCTGGGCGGCCAGCCCGACTACCGGGCCGCCGCCGAGTACGTCACCGGCCTGGACCTGCTGCCGCTGGCCCGCGTCGTCGCCGACGACAAGGTCGGCGACCACCACGCGATCATCCCCACCCGCGCCGAGCACCGCGTCGAGAAGATGAGCGACGACGACCGGCGCATCTACGACCTCGTCGTGCGGCGCTTCCTGGCCGTCTTCCATCCCGACGCCGTGTTCGAGAACACGCGCGTGGAGACGACCGTCGCCGAGCACGTGTTCCGCACGCGCGGCAAGATCCTGGTGGTGCCCGGCTGGCGCGGCGTGTACGGCGAGCTGGCCGAGGGCGAGCAGGGTGCCGACGACGACGAGGGCCGCGAGCAGCAGCTCCCGCGCCTGGAGCAGGGCGAGGACGTCGAGACGCGCGAGGTCGCCGCGGCCGAGAAGGAGACCAAGCCGCCGCGCCGCTACAGCGACGCGTCGCTGCTGGCCGCGATGGAGACCGCCGGCAAGCTCGTCGAGGACGAGGAGCTGCGCGAGGCGATGAAGGACTCCGGGATCGGCACGCCGGCCACGCGCGCGGCGATCATCGAGCGCCTCATCGACGTCGGCTACGTCGAGCGCGACGGCCGCTCGCTGGTCTGCACCGAGAAGGGCGTCAACGTCATCCGCCTGCTCGACAACCACCCGCTGACGTCGCCGTCGCTGACCGGCGACTGGGAGCACCGGCTGGCGAAGATCGAGACCGGCGAGGACTCGCGGCCGCGGTTCATGGCCGACATCGCCAAGTTCGCCGGCGAGACCGTGCAGGTGCTCGACGAGAAGCTCAAGGACGTGCGCATCCCGCGCGCGAACCTCGGCCCGTGCCCGGTGTGCGGGCGCGACATCGTCGAGAACCGCAAGGGCTACTCGTGCTGGTCGCGCGAGGATCCGGGCTGCGGCTTCGTGATCTGGAAGGCGAAGGCGGGCAAGACGCTGCCGCCCGCCACGGTGCGCGAGCTCGTGAAGGTCGGCTACACCGCCCGCCCGGTCACCGGCTTCCGGGGCCGCTCGGGTCGCTCGTTCCGGGCGCGCCTGGCGCTGGAGCAGACGCCCGAGGGCCGCTGGCGCGTCGAGTTCGACGAGCCGTGGGCCAAGGAGGGCGCCAAGCCGCCCGACGAGGAGACCGTGCCGACGACGGGCGCCGCCGCGGCGTCCGCTCCCGCGGAGGCGGCGTAGTCCGCACGCGGCGCGAGCGGGCGCGGGCGCAGCTCCTGGGGGAGCGGGCCGCGCGCACGCCGGTCGAGATCGTGCGGTGGCTGCTGGCCGTGCAGGCCCAGGATCCGGGCGCGTGGCCGCTGGCGCTGCGGGCGCGGGGCAGCGGGTTCGGGCGCTCCGACGCCGTCGGCGCCCGCGAGCTGGTGCGCGGCTGGCTGATGCGCGGGACGCTGCACGTCGTGTGCGGCGAGGACTGGTGGTGGCTGCACGCGCTGACCGCCCGGCGCGGGGTGGAGCGCGACGCGGCGTCGGACGCCGTCGTGGCGGTGCTCGAGGACGAGGGGCCGCTGGAGCGCCACCCGCTGATCGAGCGGCTGGCGGCGCGGGGCCTCGTGCTCGAGGGCCAGGCGTTCCCGCACCTGCTCGCGCGCTGCTGCGCGCTGGGCGACGTCGTGATGGCCGGCGAACGCTTCGTGCTCGCCCGCGACTGGGTGGGGACGCCGCCGCGGCCGGTCGACCGCGACGCGGCGCTGCGCGAGCTGGGCGTGCGCTACGCCCGCGCGCATCCGGGCGCCGGCGTCGAGGACCTGGCCGCGTGGTCGGGCCTCGGCCTGCGGGCGGCGCGCACGGCGCTGGCCGGCGTGGCGCCGGCGGCCCCGCTCGAGGAGGAGGACGGGCCGCTGGGCCCGCGCCTGCTGCCGGCGCTCGACCCGCTGCTGCTGGGCTGGCGCGACCGCACGCCCACCGTCCCCGACGCGCTGGCCCGCCGCGTCCACCCGGGCGGCGGCATGCTGCGCCCGGTCGCGCTCGACGACGGCCTCGTCGCCGGCACGTGGGGGATGCCGCGCGGCGAGCCGGCGGTCGACGCGCCCGACCCGGCGCGCTTCGCGGCCGAGGCCGCCGACGTGCGGCGGTTCGAGGCGTCCTGACGGCGACATCGCCGCGGCCGATCGGACACGATGCCGCCCGTGCCGCGCCGGATCGCCCTCGCCCTCGCCGCCGTCCTCGCGCTCGCCGCCGCGCTCCCGGCCGCGGGCGCCCGCGCCGCCGCGCCGCAGCTGCCCCCGCGCGACACGGCGATCGCCGGGGAGACGCTGCGGGTCGCGCCCGGCGTGCGCTTCTACCACCTGCTCGCCCGCGCCGCCGACCCGGCCGCGCCGCTCGTCCTCTACCTCGCCGGCGGCCCGGGCGCGTCGTCGCTGTCGCCGGCCTTCGTCGGCAACGGGCCGTGGCTGCTGGAGGACCCGTTCGCGCCCGGGACGCCGCGGGTGCGCCCGAACCCGTGGTCGTTCCACCGCCTCGCGCACGTCGTCTACCTCGACCAGCCGCGCCACACCGGCTTCTCGCACGGCCGCGCCCCGTACGTGACGACGCTGCGGGCCGCGGGCCGCGACCTCGTCGCCTGGCTGCGCGCCTTCGACCGCCGCCACCCGGAGCTCGCCGACCGGCCGCTCGTCGTGGCCGGCGAGTCGTTCGCCGGCGCGTACCTGTCGGAGCTGACCCGCCGTCTGCTCGCCGGCCAGGGTGGCGCGCACCGCTTCGCCGGCGTGTTCCTCGAGGCCCCGTCGCTCGGCCCCGCCGGCGCCGCGCCCGCGTGGACCGAGCGGGCCGCGCTGTGCCGGATGGGGCTCGTGCCCGCGGGCGCCTGCGCGCCGGGCGCGCCCGGCTCGCGCGCCGCGCTGCAGGCCGAGTCGGCGCTGACCCCGATGCGCACCGGCGTGCTGCGCTTCGGCCGCGGCCCGCGGGTGCCGCGCGCGCTGCGCGGCGTCCGCGTCCCGATGCCGCTCGACGGGCTCGAGTTCCCGGCCGGCGGCCTCGTCCGCCGCCATCTCGGCTTCTCGCCGAACCCGTACGACGTGCGGCTGCCGTGCCGGCCCAGCGGCGGCTTCCCGCCCTGGTGCTACGACCAGCGCAAGCTCACCGCGCTGCTCGACGCGCCGCGGACGCGGGCGTGGCTGGGCGGGGGCATCCCGGCGCGGCGCCCGTGGCGCTTCGCCGACTTCGCCGTCTCCGTCGCGCTGAGCTTCCGCGACCGGCCGCCGTCGAACGCCCCGTACGCGGCGGCGCTGCGGGCCGGGGTGCCGGTCACGATCGTCTTCGGCGGCCGCGACTGGATCGTCAACCCGGTCAGCGGCCGCTGGCTGGCCGACCGGATCGCCGCCGCGGCGGGCGCGGCGGCGGACCGGCTGACCGTCGTCGAGCTGGCCGAGGCCGGGCACCTCGTCGGCCACGACCAGCCGGAGGCGACGTTCCGGCTGCTGGAGCGGCTGCTCGCCGTCAGCGGCGCTTCGCCCTGAACGTCGCCGAGCCGTCGCACACGGTGATCGTCGTCGTCATCGTGAGGACGTCGAAGTCGCTCGTCGAGTAGTTCACCGACAGCTTCCCGCTGATCGTGCGCCCGCGGCGCGCGCCGTCGAAGTGCTGGTTCATCGTGACGTCGCGGTTGACGACCGCGCTGCGGCGCAGCTCGCTGACCGTCTGGTCGCCGGCGCCCAGCGTGAACGGGCCCGACGGCGTGAAGCGCTCGATCCCTGCCCGCGTCCCTCCGGTGCCCGAGGTCGCCACGCAGACGACCGGGATGGCGGCGTCGACCTTGGTCACCCGCTTGCCGGAGACCGTGAGGGTGACGTCGGAGCCGGCGGCCTTGCCCTGGTAGGTGGCGGCGGCCGCCGGGGCGGCGAGGACGAGGCAGGACGCGAGCGTGAGGAGTGTGAGACGGTGATGCATCGGATCAGCGTACGGCGCCGCCGGGCGCGCGCATCGGGGACCCCCCTCGGGCGCGCGGCGCCGTCCCCCGGGTGCGCGACGATGGGGTGCTCATGCCGCTCGCGCTCGTCACCGGCCCCGCGAACTCGGCCAAGGCCCGCGCCGTCCTCGACGGCGTGCGCGCGGCGATCGACCGCGACCCGCTGCTCGTCGTGCCGACGGGCGAGGACGTCGACCGCTACCGGCGCGAGCTGGCCGACGACGGGCTCGTGGTCGGCGTGCGGGTGCGCACGTTCGCCGGCCTCCTCGACGAGGCGGCCGAGCGCGCCGGGATCGAGGCGCGCCCGCTCGGCGAGATCGCGCGCCGGCGGGTCATGGCGGCGGTCGTGGCGCGGACCGAGCCGGCGGCGCTGGCCGACTCGGCGCGCACGCCCGGGTTCGCGGCCGCGGCGCTGACGCTGTGCGACGAGATCGAGGCCGCGCGCGTCGACCCCGGGCGACTGGCCGCGGGCCTGCGCGCGTGGGCGGGCGACGACGCCGGCCGCGCCGCCTACGGCGCCGACATCGCCGCGCTGTACCGCGGCTACCGCGCCGCGCTCGACCGGCTCGGCCGCCCCGACCGGACGTTGTGGGCCCTCGCCGCGCTCGACGCGCTGCGCGAGACGCCGCGGCGGTGGGGCCGCACGCCGGTCTTCTTCTACGGCTTCGACGACCTCACGCCGCTGCAGCGCGAGGCGGTCGACGCGCTCGCGATCGGCGTCGACGCCGACGTGTGGGTGTCGCTGACGTTCGAGCGCGGGCGCGACGCGTTCGCGGGCCGCGCGCGGACGGTCGCCGACCTCGAGCCGCTGGCCGTCCGGCGCATCGAGATGGAGCCCGAGGACCGCTACTACGCGCCGGCCTCGCGCGCCGCGCTGCACGCGCTCGAGCGCCGGCTGTTCGAGGGCGCCGGCGACGACGGCCCGGTCGATCCGGGCGACGCGGTGCGGCTGCTGTCGGCCGGCGGGGAGCGCGCCGAGGCCGAGCTGGTCGCCGCCGAGGCGCTCGCGCTCCTGGGGGACGGCGTCCCCGCCGAGGAGATCGCGATCGTCGTGCGCTCGCTCGACGACGCGGCGCCGCTGCTGGAGAGCACGCTCAGCGCGTTCGGGGTGCCGTTCGCGCTGCGGCGCACCGTGCCCCTGGGCCGCCTGCCGGCCGGCCGGGCGCTCCTCGGGCTGCTGCGCGCGGCGCTGCTGGACGGCGCCGCCGGCGACCTGCTCGCCCACCTGCGCGCGCCCGGCGCCCGGCGCGACCCGCGGGCCGTGGACCACCTCGAGCGCGAGGTGCGCCGCACCGGCGCCGAGACGGCCGCGGCCGCGCTCGCGCTGTGGCCCCACGAGGAGCCGAGCGCGCTGGGCCGGCTGCGCGCGGCCGCCGCGCGCGGCGCCGCCGAGCTGTGCGACGCGCTCGCCGCCGAGCTCGGGCGGATGCTGGGCGGGCTGGGCGGGGCTCCGGCCGCTGCGGGCGACGGCGACGGCGCCCCGCCGGTCCCGCCGCGCCTGGACGCCGGCGCCCGCGAGCTCGCGCGCGCCGTCGAGGCCGGCCGCGCCGCGCTGGCCGAGCTCGCCGCGCTCGCGCGCGAGGCGCCCGCGCTCGCCCCCGACCCCGCCGAGCTCGCCGCCCAGCTCGCGGACGTCCCGGTCGCGGTCGGCGACCCGCCGGGCCCCGGCCGCGTCACGGTCACCGACCCGCTCGCGCTGCGCGCCCGCCGCGTCCGCGCGCTGATCCTCGCCGGCCTGCAGGAGGGCGCGTTCCCGCGGCCCGCCCGGCCCGAGCCGTTCCTGTCGGACGCCGAGCGCAAGGACCTGGCGCGCGTCTGCGGCATCGTGCTCGCCCACCACGAGGAGGCGCTCGCCGTCGAGCGCTACCTGTTCTACGCCGCCGTGTCGCGCCCGACCGAGCGGCTCGTGCTGGCCACGCGCACGGCCGACGACGACGGCGACCCGGCCATCCCGTCGTTCTTCCTCGACGACGTGCGCGACGTGCTCGGCCCGCTGCCGGTGCGCCACCGCCCGCTCGGCGCGGTCGGGTGGGACGGCCCGCCGCCGAGCCCGCGCGCGGCCGCCCGCGCCGCCGCGCACGCCGCTCCGCCGCGGCCGGCGCCGACGATCGCCCCGCTGCGCGGCGAGGCCGCGCTCGGCGCGCTGCGCGACCGGCCCGCCTGGTCGGCGTCCGCGCTGGAGAGCTGGGCCGGCTGCCCGGTGAAGTGGTTCGTCGAGCGCTACCTGAGCCTCGACGACCTCGAGCCCGCCGCCGAGCCGATCCTGCGCGGCTCGGTCGCCCACGCCGCGATGGAGCGCACGCTGCGCGAGCTGCGCGAGCGCACCGGCACCGCGAAGGTGCGCCCCGAGACGCTCGCGCAGGCGCGCGCCGTCCTCTCCGACGCGCTGGCCCAGGCCGCGGCGCGCACGCCGATGTCGGCCAGCCCGGAGCGGCTCGCCGCCGCCCGCCGGCGCCTGGAGGCCGACCTCGACCGCTACCTCGACGCCGCCGCCCACGACGGCAGCGCCTACGAGCCGCTGCACGTCGAGGTCGGCTTCGGCTTCGACGCCGGCGACGAGTACGCCGACGAGCCGACCGCGTCCGGGCCGCAGCTCCCGGCGCTGGAGCTGCAGGCGCCCGACGGGCCGCTGCGGCTGCGCGGGCGCATCGACCGCGTCGACGTCGACCCGGAGGGGCGGCGGGTGCAGGTCGTCGACTACAAGACCGGCCGCGTGTTCCCCGGCGGCCGCTGGCTGCAGGACCGCGCGTTCCAGGCCGCCGTGTACCTGAAGGCGGCCGCGGAGCACCTCGGGCTGGAGCCGGTCGGCGCGTTCTACCAGCCGCTGTCGGCCGCCGACATGCGCCGCCGCGGGCTCATCGCCGACGACGCCGACCCGGATCTCGACGTGGTCGGCACCGACCGCAAGCCGGCCGACGAGGTGCGCGCGACGCTCGACGCGGTCATCGACCTCGTGGTCGCAGCGGCCGCCGAGGCTCGCGCCGGGCGGCTGGAGCCGCGCCCGGACACGTGCACGCCCCGCAAGACGTGCGCGTACCCGGGCATCTGCCGCTGCGAGGTCGCGTGAGCATGACGCTCTTCGACCCCGACACGCTGGAGGTCCCCGAGGCGCCCGCGCCCGCCGCCGATCCCGGCGGCGCGCGGCCGTTCACGCCCGACCAGGCCGCCGCGATCGCCCAGCGCGAGCACTCGCTGCTGCTGTCGGCCGCGGCCGGCTCGGGCAAGACGTCGGTGCTCGTGGAGCGCTTCGTGCGGGCGGTGCTCGACGACGAGGTCGACCCGGCGCGGATCCTGGCGATCACGTTCACCGACAAGGCCGCCGGCGAGCTGCGCGAGCGCATCCGCCGCCGCTTCGCCGACCTCGGCACGCCGGCCGCCCGCGCGGCGGCGCGGGCCACCGAGGGCGCCTTCGTCTCGACGATCCACGGCTTCTGCTCGCGGCTGCTGCGCGCCCACCCGCTGGCGGCGGGCCTGGACCCGGGCTTCGCCGTGCTCGACGAGCCGCGGGCGCAGCGGCTGCGCGAGACCGCGTTCGCCGCGGCGCTGCGCGGCTTCCTCGACGCCGGCGGGCGCGACGCGCTCGACCTCGTGGCCGCGTACGGCGCCGACAACCTCGGGCGAGCGATCCCGGCCGTCCACGACGAGCTGCGCAGCCGCGGGCAGGCGGCGCCGCGGCTGCCCGCGGTCGCGCGCCGCCCGCCGCCCGACGCCGAGCGCACCGCGCTGGCCGCGGCCCGCGCCGCGCTGGCCGCCGAGCTGGCCGAGGCGCGCGACGGCCGCCTGGTCGACGAGGCGCGCGTCGCGCTGGATCGCTGCGAGCGCTTCCTGGAGGACGTCGACCACGGGATCGTGCCGTGGCCCGGGCGGATGCAGGCGCTCACGATCGCCTGCGGGCGCACCGCCGCGCTCGACACCCCGGCCTGCCACGCCTACGTCGAGGCGCGCGACGCCTACGAGCGCGCGTGCGCCGACCACCACGCCGCTCGCCACGTCGCGCTGCTCGACGACCTGCTCGCCCGCTTCGGCGAGGCGTACGCGCAGGCCAAGGCGGCCCGCGGCGCGCTCGACTTCGACGACCTCGAGCTGCGCGCGCGCGACCTCCTGCGCGACCACCCGGCGCTGCGCGCCGTCTGGCGCGAGCGGTTCGCGCTGATCATGGTCGACGAGTTCCAGGACACCAACCGCCGCCAGCTCGAGGTGCTCGCCGCGCTGGAGGACGACCAGCTCTTCAGCGTCGGCGACGAGTTCCAGTCGATCTACGGGTTCCGCCACGCCGACGTGTCGATCTTCCGCGAGCGCCGCGACGCGCTCGCCGCCCGAGGCCTGGCGCTGCGCCTCGACGAGAGCTTCCGCTGCGACCCCGAGATCCTCGCCGCCGTCAACGCGGCGTTCGCGCCCCGGTTCGGCGAGCACTTCGCGCCGCTGCGCTCGCCGCGCGAGCGCGCGCACGTCCCCGGCGCCGAGCCGCGCGTCGAGCTGCTCGTCACCGCCGGCGACGGGTGGGACGGGGCCGACGGCGGCGCCCCCGTCGACCTCGGCGACACGCTGCCGCCCGTCGCGGCGTGGCGGCAGGCCGAGGCGCGGCTGCTGGCCCAGCGCCTGCGCGAGCTCGTCGACGCGGGCGAGCCGCCTGGCGAGATCGCCGTGCTCGTCCGCGCGTCCGCGTCGATGCCGGTGCTCGAGCGCGCGCTCGCCGACGTCGGGCTGCCGACGCTGGCGACCGCCGGCCGCGGGTTCTGGACCCGCCAGGAGGTGCTCGACCTCATGGGCTACCTCGCGGTGCTGGCCAACCCGCTCGACGAGGTCGCGCTGCTCACCGCGCTCGGCTCGCCGCTGTGCGGGGCGAGCGCCGACACGCTCGCGCTGCTCGTCGGCGCCGCCCGCGCGCAGCGCCGCGACGTGTGGGACGTGCTGCGCGACGCGGTCCCCGGCGAGGTCGACCCCGACGACCGCGAGCGGCTGGCGCGCTTCGCCGCGTTCGCCGTCGCCGAGCGCGCCGCGCTGCCGCGGCGGCGGCTCGACGAGCTGCTGGAGCGCGCGATCGCCGCGTCGGGCTACGACGTCGCCGTGCTCGAGCTCGCGGGCGGCGCGCGGCGGCTGGCCAACGTCGACAAGCTGCTGCGGCTGGCGCGCGGCTTCGAGGCGGCCGAGGGGCGCGACCTGCGCGCGTTCGTCGACCACGCGGCGGCGCTGGAGCAGGCGCAGAAGCGCGAGCCCGAGGCGGCGGTCGAGGACCCCGACCTCGACGCGGTGCGCCTGATGACGATCCACGCCGCCAAGGGCCTGGAGTTCGGCGTCGTCGCGGTCGCCGACCTCGGCCGGCGGCCGCACGCGTCCGGGCCGCTGGTGCAGACCGACGGCGAGCGCGTCGGGCTGCGGCTGACGCTGCTCGACGGCGCCCGCGGCACGCCGGCGCTCGACTACGACGCGCTCAACGCCGAGCGCCAGGAGCGCGAGGCGGCCGAGGAGGAGCGGATCCTGTACGTGGCGCTGACGCGGGCCAAGCGGCGGCTGCTGCTCAGCGGCGGGGCGCCGCGCTTCGCGCCCCCGGGCGCCGCGCCGCTGAACTGGCTGGGGCCGGCGCTCGTGCCCGACCTCGAGCAGCGCTACGCGGCGGCGCTCGGGGGCGGGGAGGAGGACGCGCCGCCGCCCGACCCGGTCCAGACCGTGTCGCGTCCCGGCTTCGACGTGCGCGTGACGCTGTCGACCCCGGCGACGTTCGGGCGCGCGCTGCGGCCCGCGCTTGCCGCGCCCGGCGGGGGCGCGCCGGCGGCCGCGCCGCCGCCCGACCCCGCGGGACCCGCGGCGGCCGCGGCGGCGCCCGACCCCGCGCCGCCCGCGCCGGCGTCGGCGCTCAGCTACACCGCGCTGGCCGCCTACCGGCGCTGCGGCTACCGCTTCTACGTCCAGCGCGTGGTCGGCCTTCCCGACGTGCCCGCGCCGCCGGGCGCGCTCCCGGTCGGCGCGCCGGCCGCCGCCGGCGGCCTGGGCGCCCGCGTGCGCGGCGTCGTCGTCCACGCGCTGCTGGAGGAGCTCGACCTCGGCGCTCCGGCGCGCCCGCCCGACCCCGAGCGGGTGCGCGCGCTGGCGCGGCGCGAGGGCGCCCGCGCGAGCGAGGCCGACGTCGAGCACGTCGGCCGGCTCGTCGCCGCGCTGTCGGCCAGCGAGCCGGGGCGCCGGCTGGCCGCCGCGCGGCGGCTGCGGCGAGAGCACGAGTTCGCGGTCACGCTCGACGACGAGCTGCTGGTCGGCGTCATCGACGCGCTGGCGGTCGAGCCCGACGGGAGCTGGCTCGTCGTCGACTTCAAGACCGACCGCCTCGACGATCCGGATGCCGACCTGGAGGCGCTGGTCGACCGCGACTACGGGATCCAGCGCGACCTGTACGCGCTCGCGGCGATCCGCGCCGGCGCGCCGCGGGTCGAGGTCGTCCACCTGTTCCTGGAGCGCCCCGGCGAACCGGCGTCCGCGACGTTCGCCGCTGCCGACGCGGCGGAGCTGGAGACGCGCGTGCGGGCGCTCACGGGACCGCTGGCGCGCGGGGAGTACCCGCTCACGCCCCATCCGCACGCGGCGCTGTGCGGGACGTGCCCGGCGCGCGGCGGCCCGTGCCCCTATCCGGACGAGCTCACGCTCCGCCCGGACGGGCACGGGCCGCCCGCATTCACCTGACGGTGCCGCGGCGGCCCCAGCCGCCGAGTCCGGTGCCGACCCCGGCGACCAGGACGAGGATCGCGGCGACGATCCCGACGATCACGGGCAGGCCCAGCGCGGTGCACAGCCAGTACACGAGCGCCGCGACGAGCACGGCGATCAGAATGCCGATCATGTGGTGGTCATCCCTCCTGTTCGGAACGGTGGCCCTTGCTATCCCACACCGCCGCTCGGTAATCGACCGAACGGTCAGGGACGCAGCAGCTCGTGGCCGTCGCTGACGGCCTGGGCGACGGCGACGACCGTCGCGCTGCGCGAGCGGGCGTGCGCGCGCAGCCGCTCGAACGCCTCGCGCTCGCCGATCCCGTGGCGCTCCATGAGGATGCCCTTGGCGCGCTCGATCAGCGCGCGGCGCGCGAGCGCGGTCTCGAGCTGCTCGACCTGCTCGGCCAGCGCGCGCCGCTCCGCGCAGCGGCGGACCGCGACCTCGATCGCCTGCTGGACGGCCTCGGGCCGCTCGCTCGTCGCGATCGCGTCGATCCCCCGGTCGGCGGCGGCGGTCGCGAAGTCGGGATCCGGGCCGTTGAGCAGCGCGATCACCGGCCCGCCGGCGTACTCGGAGATCTCCTCGATGAGGTCGAGCGCATGCTCGACGTCGTCGTGGAGGACCACCACGGCGAGGTCCGGCTCGTCGGCGGCGATGCGCTCGGCGGCCTCCGCCACGCCGACGGCGCAGCCGGTCACCTCGTGCCCGAGCCCCTCCAGCAGCGCGGTCGTCGACCGCAGCGCGTCGCGGTCCTCGTCGGCCGCGAGCACGCGCAGGCCACCGGCGGTCTCGGGGTTTCGGCCCATGGTGTCGATAGGATTCCATGCGAGTCGGCCCAGCACCCCGTCGAGCTCGCGTCCCGCCCGCCCCAGTTACCGGCGGTCCTCTTCACGGCACACGAGGTGCTCCCATCCGCAGAATCGACGCCGTACCCCTCTCGCAGCGCGAGAAGCCCGAGCTCTTCGCGCGCGCGCAGGCGGGGGACCGGACGGCGCAGCAGCAGCTCACCGAGCGGTTCCTGCCGCTGGCGCGCCAGCTCGCCCGGCGCTACCAGGGCGGCGACGAGCCGCTCGACGACCTCGTGCAGGTCGCGGCGGTCGGCCTGCTGAAGGCGATCGACCGCTTCGACCCGTCCCGGGGGATCGCGTTCTCGAGCTACGCCGTGCCCACGATCCTGGGGGAGCTCAAGCGCCACTTCCGCGACCGCACGTGGTCGATGCGGGTGCCGCGGGACCTGCAGGAGCTGTCGCTGCGCATCGACCGCACGGTCGAGCAGCTCTCGCGCGACCTGCACCGGGCGCCGTCGGTGGGGGAGCTGGCGACGGCGATCGGGGCGAGCGAGGAGCAGGTGCTGGAGGCGCTGGAGGCGGGCGCCAACTACCGCGCCGCGTCGCTGCACGCGCCGCGCATCGGCGACGAGGCCGACGGCGAGACGCTCGGCGACGCGCTCGGGAGCGACGACGCCGCCTTCGGTCTGGCCGAGGACCGCGCGACGCTCGAGCGGCTGCTGCGCACCGTGTCGCCGCGCGAGCGCGAGGTGCTGCGCCTGCGGTTCGCCGAGGACCTGACGCAGGCCGAGATCGGCGAGCGGATCGGCGTCTCGCAGATGCAGGTCTCGCGGATCATCCGCCAGGCCCTCTCCCGCCTGCGGGCGGTCGCCGTGCCTGACGGCTGACCGGTCGGGGTAGGACGGCGGCGTGACCAAGACCGCAGCCATCCTGGACATCGACGGCACGCTCGTCGACACCAACTACCAGCACGCGATCGCCTGGTACATGGCGTTCCGCCAGCACGACGTCCGCCTGCCCGTGTGGCGCATCCACCGCCACATCGGCATGGGCGGCGACCAGCTCGTCGCCGCGCTCGCCGGCGAGGACGTCGAGGAGGAGCTCGGCGACGACATCCGCTCGGCCGAGAAGGCCCTGTACCTGTCGATGATCCAGACGACCCAGCCCCTGGAGGGCGCGCGCGACCTGATCGCCGACCTCCGGGACCAGGGCCGCCAGGTCGTGCTCGCCTCCTCGGCCAAGGCGCAGGAGGTCGAGCACTACCTCGACCTGCTCGACGCGCGCGAGCTCGTCGACGGGTGGACGACCTCGGCCGACGTCGAGGCGACCAAGCCCGAGCCCGACCTCGTGGAGGCGGCGCTCGAGAAGCTCGGCACGCGCGATGCCGTGATGGTCGGCGACACGCCGTGGGACGTCGAGGCGGCCCGGCGGGCGGGCATCGAGACCGTCGCGGTGCTCACCGGCGGGTTCTCCGAGCAGGAGCTGCGCGAGGCGGGCGCCGCCGCGGTGTTCGACTCGATCGTCGCGCTGCGCGAGGGCGTCGGCGACACCCCGCTGGGGTAACCGGCGCACATGGAGGTCCCCGACATCACCACCCCGCCGGAGGTGCCCCAGCCGGCCGAGCCGGGCACCCCGCCCGAGCCGGTGACCCCGGCCGTGCCCGACGCGCCGGTGACGCCGGCGGTGCCCGACGAGCCCGTGCAGCCGATCGAGCCCGACCCCGAGCCGGAGCCCGAGCCCCGGTAGGGCGCCGTGCGCTTCGTCTTCGGGCTCTACGTCGTCACGATCGCCGCCGGACTGGCGTACTTCCTCGTCATCGGGCTCGGGCACCACTGACGTGCGCCGGTTCCTGCGCGAGAACTCGCTGTCGCTGGTGTTCTTCGCGCTCTTCGCCGGCGCGCTGATCGGCGACGCGTTCGCGGGCTGGAAGGCGTTCAACGCCGACGCGGTCGCCCACTCCGAGGCGACGATCGGCTTCTGGCGCTACGTGACGACGTCGGACTTCGGGCGCAACGTGCTCGAGAACTGGCAGTCGGAGTACCTGCAGTTCACGCTCTACATCTTCCTCACGGTCTGGCTGCTGCAGAAGGGCTCCAACGAGTCCAAGGAGCTGGAGCGGGCCGGGCTGGAGAGCGACCGCGAGCAGCGCCTGGGCGCGCACGCGACCGCGTCGTCGCCGCGGTGGGCGCGCGCCGGCGGCTGGCGCACGGGCCTGTACGCGAACTCGCTCGTGCTCGTGATGGCGGTGATCTGGATCGGCTCGTGGGCCGGCCAGTCCGTCACCGGCTGGAGCGCCTACAACAGCGACCAGCTCGCCCACGGCGACGGCCCGCTGTCGTGGTGGCAGTACGTGGGGACCGCGCAGTTCTGGGAGGAGACGCTCCAGAACTGGCAGTCGGAGTTCCTCGCCGTCGGGACGATGGTCGTCTTCTCGATCTACCTGCGCCAGCGCGGGTCGCCGGAGTCCAAGCCGGTCGGCGACCCGCACTACGAGACGGCCTCGGAAGGCTAGGCCTTGCCCTCCGCCTCGTACTCGCGCAGGAAGCCCTCGAACAGGCGCCGGTGGCCCTCCTCGTCGGCGAGGATCGCGATGACCATGTCGTTGGTGACGGGGTCGACGCCCTCGGTCGCCTCGATGATCTGGTTGTAGTAGGCGATCGCGCCGGTCTCGGCCTCGATCACGCCGCGGATCACGTGGACGATGTCGGTCTGGTGCTCGGGCGGCTGCAGGTAGGTCTGCTCGGCGTGGAACTCCAGCGAGCCCGGCACCACCCCGTAGAGCTCCTTGATGCGGTTGGCGAACTGCTGCGCGTGCCCGAGCTCCTCCTGGATGTCCCCGCGCAGGGACTCGATGATCTCCTGGGCACGCACGCCGTCGGGGTTGACGGAGTTGGCGATGTAGCTCATCACCGTCTCGATCTCCATCCAGTACGCCTTCTTGAGCATCTCGATGATCTGCTCGCGCTCGGCGCGGTTGGCCTCGGCCAGGATGCCGTGCGTGTCGCTCGTGACTGCCATTCGGTACGTCCTCCGTGCAAGGGTGGGTTTTCGGCGGCGCCTCGCCCTGGGTAATCCCCCCTGCACCCGTTTCCGAAGCGCACCGAAGGGACCTGACACGACATGGCCGATGAGCTGAAGGGCAAGCGGATCGCGATCCTCGTCGCCAACGAGGGCATCGAGCAGATCGAGCTGACCGAGCCGCGCACGGCGCTCGAGCAGGCCGGCGCGCAGGTGGACCTGATCGCCCCCGAGGCGGGCACCGTCCAGGCGTTCGACCATCTCGACAAGGCCGACACGTTCCCCGTCGACCGCACCACGCAGGAGGCGAGCGCCGACGACTACGACGGCCTCATGCTCCCGGGCGGCGTCGCCAACCCCGACACCCTGCGCATGCACGAGGACGCCGTCGCGCTCGTCGCCGACTTCGTCAACGCCGGCAAGCCGATCGCCGCGATCTGCCACGCGCCGTGGACGCTCGTGCAGGCCGACGCGGTCCGCGGCCGCACGCTGACGAGCTGGCCGTCGCTGCAGACCGACATCCGCAACGCCGGCGGCACCTGGGTCGACGAGGAGGTCGTCGTCGACGCCGGCCTCGTCACCAGCCGCGGCCCAGACGACCTGCCGGCCTTCAACGCGAAGATGATCGAGGAGCTCGCCGAGGGCGCCCACGAGGTGCACGAGCGCGCCGAGCCCGCGCGCTTCGAGAAGAGCGCGATCCTCTCCTGACCGAAATCCTGCGCGCGCGGCGTCGCGGATCGGGTATCACTGCAAGCCCATGCCGCGCGCGATCTGGACCGGCGCCATCTCGTTCGGGCTCGTCACCGTGCCCGTCCGGCTCTACAGCGCCGTGAACCGCAAGACCGTCCGCTTCAACCAGCTCGACGCCTCCGACAACGGGCGCATCGCGCAGAAGCGCATCAACCCGCGCACCGGCGAGGAGGTGCCCTACGAGCGGATCGTCAAGGGCTACGAGATCGCCCCGGACTCCTACGTGGTGATCACGAACGAGGAGCTCGACTCGCTCGAGCCCGAGAAGACCCGCACGATCGACATCGAGGACTTCGTCGACGAGTCCGAGATCGACCCGATCTTCTACGACCACCCGTACTACCTCGCGCCCGGCCCCGGCGGCGCCAAGCCCTACCGGCTGCTGCTGGAGGCGATGCGCGAGACCGGCAAGGTCGCGATCGCCCGGGTCGTGATCCGCTCCAAGGAGAGCCTCGTCGCGATCCGCCCCTCCGGCGACGTGCTGGAGATGTCGACGATGCTGTTCGCCGACGAGGTGTCCGACCCGTCGCGCATCGAGGAGATGCCCGACGCCGACGAGGTCAAGACGACCGACAAGGAGCTGGCGATCGCCAAGCAGCTCGTCGAGTCGCTCGCCGGCCCGTTCGAGCCCGAGAAGTACCACGACGAGTACCGCGAGCAGATCCTCTCGCTCATCGAGCGCAAGGCCGCCGGCGAGGAGGTCGTCGTGCAGGAGACGCCCGAGGAGGAGCCCGCCGAGGTGCCCGACCTCATGGCCGCGCTGCAGGCCAGCCTCGACGCGGTCCGCGGCGAGACCGGTGGGACCACGTCCTCGTCGGGTCGCAAGAAGGCGCCGGCCAAGCCGCGTCAGAAGGCGGCCTCGAAGGGGTAGGGAGGGGCGGCCACGATGGCCGTCGCCACCACGAAGCCCTCCCGCGCGCGCCTGCGCCGCTCCGACCTGACCGTCCCCGGCCTCACCCGCCGGCGGCGCGGCCGCGGGTTCACCTACCTGGACTGCGACGGCGAGCCGGTGCGCGACGAGGAGGTGCTGGCGCGCATCCAGGAGCTGGCGATCCCGCCGGCCTGGAAGGACGTGTGGATCTGCCCGTACCCGGGCGGCCACATCCAGGCGACCGGCATCGACGCCGCCGGCCGCAAGCAGTACCTGTACCACCCGCGCTGGCGCGCCCGGCGCGACCAGGAGAAGTTCGACGAGATGCTCGACTTCGCGCGCGCCCTGCCGCGGATGCGCGAGCGTGTCGAGCGCGACCTCGAGGACCGCGACGACCTCGGCCGAGAGCGGGTGCTGGCGTGCGCGGTGCGGCTGCTCGACCGCGGCTTCTTCCGCATCGGTTCCGAGGACTACGCGGTCACCAACGAGACCTACGGCCTGGCCACGATGCGCCGCGACCACGTGACGGTCGATGCCACCACGGTCTCCTTCGACTATCCCGCCAAGCACGGCAAGCGGCGCGTGCAGTCGGTCGTCGACCCGGAGGTCGCGGTCGTCGTCCAGACGCTCAAGCGCCGCCGCTCGGGCGGCGACGAGCTGCTCGCCTACAAGCGCGGTCGCCGCTGGGTCGACGTCAAGTCCGCCGACATCAACGCCTACGTCAAGGAGGCGACCGGCTCGGACTTCTCCGCCAAGGACTTCCGCACGTGGGGCGCGACGGTCCTGGCGGCCGTGGCGGTCGCGGTCTCCGGCGGCGCGGCGGAGACGAAGACGGCGCGCAGGCGGGCGGTCGTCCGGGCCGTCAAGGAGGTCGCCTTCTACCTTGGGAACACCCCCGCGGTGGCGCGCGCCTCCTACATCGATCCGCGCGTGTTCGACCGCTACCAGGACGGCCTCACGATCGCCGGCGTCCTGGAGGAGCTCGGAGCCGAGCCGGGCGACACGGCGATCCAGGGCCCCGTGGAGGCCGCGGTCATCGATCTGATCGAGGGCCACGAGAGCGCCGCGATCGTGCGCAACGGCAGCGTCCTCTAGAACGTCATTCGGGATGGTCGTCATACAAACTGGCGACAGGATCTGCAACAATCCGCCGCGCGGGAGGCCGCCGGCGTGTGGGAGCGTCGGACGCGGTCCTTCTCGGAGTCACGATCACGGATGACCGGCGCCGTGTAGGCCGTCGCACCGATCGAACCCAATCCGCCGTCGCCTCGAAACGCGACGCGATACGCGGGAGAGAGAGCAGGGGGTTCGAAACGGATGCAGGGCGAACGAAGCGCCCACCCCGGCGAGGGGGAGCCCGACGCGGAGGGGACCGTCACGGTCGCCGACGCGCCACAGGAGACCCGCTTCGCCAGACCACAGGAGGCCGACGCGCGCCGTGACGCGCCCGGCGCGGGGTTCATCACCCTGCGCGGGGTCACCAAGCGCTACGTCTCGCGCGTCAAATCGACGCTGGCGCTCGACGAGATCGACCTCGACATCCGCCGCGAGGAGTTCGTGGCCCTCGTCGGGCAGTCCGGGTGCGGCAAGACGACGATGCTGCGCATCCTCGCCGGCCTGATCAAGCCGTCCAGCGGCGAGGTCACGGTCGCCGGCCAGCCCCTGTGGCGCGGCGACCGGCGCGAGGACGACGCGCTCGCCAAGCTCGGCCTGGTCTTCCAGGACGCCAACCTGTTCCCCTGGTACTCGGTCGAGGAGAACATCGCGCTGCCGCTGCGGCTGCGCAAGGTCGACAAGCGCGAGCGCCTGCGCCGCGCCCACGAGCTCGCCGAGCTGGTCGGGCTGAAGGGCTTCGAGCGCGCGCTGCCGCGCGAGCTGTCGGGCGGCATGCGCCAGCGCGTCGCGATCGCGCGCTCGCTCAGCTACCACCCCGAGATCCTGCTGATGGACGAGCCGTTCGGGGCGCTCGACGCGATGACGCGCGACAAGATGAACCTCGAGCTGTCGCGGATCGCGAAGGCCACGAGCGCCACCGTCGTGTTCGTGACCCACTCGATCGGCGAGGCCGTGTTCCTGGCCGACCGGGTCGTGCTGCTGTCCGCCCGGCCGGGGCGGATCAAGTCGATCACCGAGGTCGACATCCCGCGGCCGCGGTCGCTGGACGCCACGACGACGCCCGACTTCCAGGAGAAGGTCCTCACGCTGCGCCACCAGCTCGCCGAGGACGAGGAGCGCCTGGCCCGCGGCGGGGGGGTGGAGTCGTGAGCCCCACGATGCGCCGCCTGCTCCCGTGGATCAGCACGGCGCTGTCGGTCGTCGCGCTGATCGTGATCTGGAAGCTCGTGATCGCGATCTTCGACGTGTCGCCCTACGTGCTGCCCCAGCCCGAGGACGTGCTCGTGGGCATGCGCGACCTGGCCGAGTCCAACGGCTTCTGGACCGACGTGCAGGTGACGCTCACCGAGACGCTCGTCGGCTTCGGCATCGCGCTGGTGCTCGGCGTCGGCCTGGGCACGCTGCTCGGCCGCGTCGTGTGGCTCGAGCAGGCGCTGCGGCCCGTGATCGTGGCCTCGCAGGTCGTCCCGAAGGTGGCGCTGATCCCGCTGTTCATCATCTGGTTCGGCTTCGGGATCACGTCGAAGATCATCATCGTCGCGCTGCTGGCCTTCTTCCCGATCCTGCTGAACGTGATCCTCGGGGTGCGCTCCGTCGACACGGGCCAGCGGGACGTGATGCGCAGCCTGAACGCGTCGCGGTGGTCGACGTTCTGGCGCCTGGAGTACCACAGCACGCTGCCGTACGTGCTCGCCGGCATGGAGGTCGGCATCGTGTTCGCCGTCGTGGGCGCCGTCGTCGGCGAGTACCTCGGCGGCGACGAGGGGCTCGGCTACCGCATCGTCACGAGCCTCAACGCGCTGGACTCGGAGCGGCTGTTCGCCGTGATCCTGGTCCTGACGCTGATCGGCTTCCTGCTGTACCTGGTCGTGGTCGGGCTCAAGCGCCTGCTGATCCCGTGGCACGACTCGTCGCTGTCGTCCCAGCCGAGCACATGAGCCGGCGCGCACCCGTACGAGGAGGAGAGACCCGAATGCTCGACCACGACCGCCTGACGAGACGCCGCTTCATGGGCAACGCCGCCGCCACGGTGGCGGGGCTCGGCGGCGCGAGCGTCCTGCTGTCGGCCTGCGGTGACGACGACGAGGGCAGCGCCACCGCCGGCAGCACGTCGCCGCAGGCGGCCAGCCTGACCGTCGTCAACATCCTGCCGCCCCAGCTCGGCTACGCGGCCGAGTACATCGCCGACATCGACGGCCACTTCGAGCGCGAGGGCGTGAAGGTCTCGGTGGAGACCGCGCGCGGCTCGGCGCCGGCGATCCAGTCGGTGCTGAGCGGCAAGGCGCTGATCTCGCGCGTCGGCATGCTCGAGTCGCTGATCCACATCGCCAACGAGGGCGCGCCGATCGTCAACGTCGGGCAGCAGACCCGCGTGTCCCCGCTGGCGATCGTGTCCTCGCCGGACAACCCGCTGCGCGAGCCCGAGCAGCTTCGCGGGCAGACGATCGGGATCCCATCCGAGGGCGGCACCAGCGAGAACACGCTCAACATCCTCATCTCGCAGGCGGGGATGACCGAGGACGACGTGCCGCGGCAGGTGACCGGCTTCTCGCCGGGCACGTACGAGCTGATCCGCAACGGGCGCATCGACGGCTTCATCATCGGCGCGACCCAGATCGCGCAGATGGAGGCCGCGATCCCGGAGGCCGTGTTCCTGCGGACCGCCGACCACGTGACCGACGGCGAGATCTACATCACCTCGGGCCGCCAGCTCGAGGAGAACAAGGACACGATCGCCGCCTACCTGCGCGCGGTGCGCACGGCGACGAACCAGATCATCGACGACGAGGGCTTCGAGGACACGCTCACGAAGCTGCGCTCGCGCTACGACTTCGACGAGCTCAAGGACGACGACGTCGCCAAGCCGTGGCTCGAGTTCCTCGTCGAGGCGTGGACGGTCGACGGCCGCGAGGAGATCCTCAAGATCGCGCCCGAGAAGTGGCAGGCGGTCTACGACGAGGCCAACCAGATCGGCGCGATCGAGGAGGAGATCGACCCGGGCGAGTCGATCGTCCAGGTGCTCTAGCGGAGGGAGAGCGAGATGGCCGAGCTGCAGCAGCTCACGGACCGCCCGCCGCAGGAGCGGCGGGCGGTGGCGCTGGTCGACAGCGACATCCACCCGGTGATCCTGGCCGACGCCCAGAAGGCGCGGATGAGCGCGCGCTGGGTGCGCCACTACGAGCGCTTCGGGCGGCGCACGCCGCACGTGACGGACCTGTACCCGCGGGCCCGCAACAAGGGCATGCGGGCCGACTCGTGGCCCGACGCGCCCGGCTCGGTGCCCGGCAGCGATCTCGAGCTGATGCAGCGCCAGCTCCTCGACGAGCACGAGATCGACATCGGGATCCTCAACTGCCTCAACGCGCAGGACTGCTTCGACCCGCCGGGGTTCGCGGCGGAGCTCAACCGGGCGCTCAACGACGCGCTCGAGGAGGAGTGGATGGGCCGCGATCCGCGCCTGCGCGGCGCGATCTGCGTCCCCCACGACCACCCGGACCTGGCGGTCGCCGAGATCGAGCGCCGGGCCGGCGACGAGCGCTGGGTGCAGGTGCTGTTCCCGGCCGCCGCGGCGGAGCCGTTCGGCGCGCGCCGCTACTGGCCGATCTACCGCGCGGCCGCCGAGGCGGGGCTGCCGGTCGCGTTCCACACCGGCGGGTGGGACGCCCACCGCGGCGCCGGCTGGCCGTCGTACTACCTCGAGGAGCACACCGGCTACGGGGTCGTCATGCAGATGGTGCTGACGAGCCTCGTGTGCGACGGGGCGCTGTCGGCCGTCCCGGACCTCAAGGTCGTGCTCACCGAGGGCGGCGCGGCGTGGCTGCCGTCGCTGCGCTGGCGCCTGGACCAGGCGTGGGAGCTCGCGCGCGACGAGGTCCCCGAGGTCGACCGCCGGCCGTCGGAGATCATCCGCGACCAGGTGTGGCTGGACACCCAGCCGATCGAGGAGCCCGACGACCCGCAGGACTTCGCGCGGATCGTGGAGCAGGGGGAGATGGCCGACCGGCTGCTGTTCGCCACCGACTACCCGCACTGGGACTTCGACTCGCCGGCGCAGGCGCTGCCGCGCTCGCTGTCGAAGGAGGTCCGCGCGCGGATCCTCGCCGGCAACGCCTGCGACCTGTACCGCGGCCTCGGGGAGGCGGCGTGAGCGGGGCGCGGCCGCGGGGGGCGATCGACTGCGACGTCCACTGCATGCCCGCGTCCTTCGAGGCGCTGCTCCCGTACCTCGACGACTACTACCGCGACTACGTCGACGACGCCACGATCGGGCTGGCCGACCCGGTCAGCTACGTGCCGCACGTGGAGGGGACGGTCCCGTCGACGGCGGCCGAGCTGACCGCGGCCCTGGACCGCGACGGCACCGAGCTGGCGGTCCTGAGCTGCCTGGCGATGCACGGCGTCCATCGCAACCCCGGCTACGCGGCGGCGTTCGCGTCGGCCGTCAACGACTGGTTGCGCGACGAGCTGCTGGCGGCCGACGCGCGCCTGCGCGCCGGCCTCGTGGTGGCGACCGACGACGTGTCGCTGGCCGTCGAGGAGATCGAGCGGGTCGGCCCCGATCCGCGGTTCGTGCAGGTGCTCCTGCCGGTGCGCGCGGACACGCCGTACGGCAACCGCCGCTACCACCCGATCTACGAGGCGGCCGAGCGCCACGGGCTGCGGATCGCCCTGCACGCATGGGGCCGCGCCGGGCACGCGGCGGCCCCGACCGGCATCGCGCCGAGCTGGTTCCACGACTACGCGTCCAACGCGCACGTCGCCCAGTACCAGCTCCTGAGCCTCGTGGCCGAGGGCGTCTTCGCCCGCTTCCCCGCGCTCGGGGTGGTCGTGCTCGAGTGCGGGTTCGCCTGGCTGCCGCCGCTGCTGTGGCGCTTCGACAAGGACTGGAAGGGGGTGTGGCGCGAGGTGCCATGGGTCAAGGGCCGCCCGTCGGAGACGGTGCGCGAGCACGTGCGCCTGAGCACGGCGCCGGCGCAGCTTCCGCCGACGGCCGCGCAGGTCGCCGAGGTCGTCGAGATGGTCGGGCCGCAGCTCCTGCTGTACGCCTCCGACCACCCGCACGACCACGGCGAGGCGCCCGACGCGCTGTGGTCGGGGCTCGACGCCGAGACCGCCGCCGCGATCGCGCGCGGCAACGCGGCGTCCTTCTACGGCGAGGCGGTGGCGGTCTGATGCGCGTCGTCGTGTGCCCCGTCAAGGAGTTCCCGCCCGGCGACCGGCGGATCGTGCAGGCCGGCTCGCGCTCGATCGGCGTGTTCCGCATCGAGGACCGCTTCTACGCGATCCGCAACCGCTGCCCGCACCAGGGCGGGCCGCTGTGCCTGGGGCGGCTGGCGCCGTGGGCGATCGCCGACGGGCCGGGCGAGGTGCGGATGGACGAGTCGCCGAGCCTCATCGCCTGCCCGTGGCACGGGTGGGAGTACGACCTGGAGACCGGGCAGTCGTTCATGGGGCCCGGCGAGACGCGCGTGAAGGCCTACGCGGTGTCGGTCGCGCGCGGCGACGAGCTCGGCGAGGACGCGCGGCCGGCGGCGCCGCTCCCCGAGGGCGCGGTGCGGTCGGGCCGGGAGCCCGGTCCGTACGTGGCCGAGACGTTCCCCGTGTACGTGGAGGAGGACTACGTTGTCGTCGAGGTCTAGGGGCGCCGGCGCCGGGCCGCTGGTGGACGCCGACGTCCACCCGACGATGATGCCCGGCGCGCTGCGCGAGCGGCTCCCGGCGCGGTGGCTGGACCACTACGAGCGCTTCGGGCCGCGGATCGCCGGCGCGTACGCGATGTACCCGCGGATGCGCAACGGCGGCTTCCGCATCGACGCGCGGCCCGCGGACGGGTTCCCGGGCAGCGACCTGCGCCTCGTGCAGGAGCAGCTCCTGGACGCCTACGGCGTCGACCACGCCGTGCTGACGCCGCTGCAGGGGCAGACGTGGGGCGCCGAGGCGCCCGAGCTGGCGGCGGCGCTGTGCGCCGCGCTCAACGACTGGCAGCGCGAGGCCTGGCTCGACGCCGACCCGCGCCTGCGGGGCTCCATCTGCCCGCCCTACGAGGACCCCGACCTGGCGGTCGCCGAGATCGAGCGCGTCGCCGGCGACCGGCGGTTCGTGCAGGTGCTGCTGCCCGGCACGCCCGAGCAGCAGCTCGGCAACCGCCGCTACTGGCCGATCTACCGCGCCGCCGCCGAGGCCGGCCTGCCGGTCGCGTTGCACACCGGCGGGCTGGAGCAGCACGGGTCGACCGGCTGGCCGTCCTACTACCTGGAGATGCACGTCTGGAACGGCAACTCGATGGCCGTCCAGCTCCTGTCGCTGCTGACCAGCGGCGTCTTCGCCGAGATCCCCGACCTGCAGGTCGTCTCGATCGAGTGCGGGATCGCGTGGGCGGCGGCGCTGTCCTGGGCGCTCGACGACGCCTGGCGCGCGCTGCGCGAGGACGCGCCGACGCGCCTGGACCGCCCGCCGTCGGAGCTGCTGCGCGAGCACGTCTGGTTCACCACGCAGCCGATCGAGGAGCCCGACGACCCGGCCGACCTGGCGTTCGCGTTCGCGGCGCTCGGGATGGAGGACCGGATCCTGTTCTCCACCGACTACCCGCACTGGGACTTCGACGCCCCCGACCAGACGCTGCCGCGCCGGCTCGACCCCGACGTGCGCGCGGCGATCCTCGGCGCGAACGCGGCGCGCCTGTACGGGCTGCCGCTGGCCGTGGGGGCGCCGGCATGATCGACGCCGACGTCCACGTCGCGCCGGCGTCGGTCGACGACCTGGCCC
>Ga0180220_1000280_pt1 | contig 66836 bp, 79 predicted proteins | sample eDN5th37CBELigBY_FD_151335 | JGI IMG/M metagenome (GOLD analysis project Ga0180220, IMG submission 151335) | Enriched backyard soil microbial communities from Emeryville, California, USA - eDNA 5th pass 37_C BE-Lig BY (version 2) (version 2) | ecosystem: Environmental > Terrestrial > Soil >...
TGTTACTCACCCGTCCGCCGCTAATCTTTGGGAGCAAGCTCCCTCAGATTCGCTCGACTTGCATGTATTAGGCACGCCGCCAGCGTTCGTCCTGAGCCAGGATCAAACTCTCCAATAAAGTGTTTGAAATAGCTCATAAAATTTGTACTATATAGTACGTTTTGTTAATCGAAATTAACGTTGGCACGCTTGGTTTTGTTTAGTTTTCAAAGATCATTTGTTAGCCGTTCTCTCAGAAGCGACTTTATTAATATAACATCCACTCATTTGAATGTCAACTTCTTTTTTATTTTTTTGAAAGAAGTTTTTTCATCGCTCAGCAGCGACGTTTATTAATATAACACCTTTAAATAATAAGGTCAACATTAAATTTGAATTTTTTTTATGATATTAAACAAAACCTCTCTTCTTTCTTGAAGAGCTCTACCTTTTATCCGATTTGAGCTATCTGATACATCTAGAAGCTCATTAACTTCCTGGATTTCACGACTCAGTATACTTTCTAGCTCTATTCGTTCTTTCTCTTGAAATAAATAATACATCATATCGATACCTCCCCTAACATTCTTCCTAATTATTTTGTTTTCTAATCATTTTCATAAAAGACCAAGCATAGACTTGTCTAAAAGAGTATGTTGTTTTAAGGAGGATCCTTATGAATCAATTTCATGTCATTCATATGAAGAAAATTAAGCAACTCGCACTTATTATGCTAGCTGCATTTTTTACAGCGGGAATTTTATTTGTTGAAAACACATTAAACTACCCTGTATTCTCGACATCTGAAGGTCCTAAAGCTATCTATAGAGGTGAAACGAAGAATAGTGAAATTGCTTTAACCTTTGATATTAGTTGGGGAGATGTAAAAGCTGAAACTATTTTGGATACATTAAAAAAGCAAAACATTAATAATGCCACATTTTTTGTATCTGCTTCTTGGGCAGAAAGACATCCAGATGTTGTAAAACGAATAATAGAAGATGGACATCAAATAGGAAGCATGGGGTATAACTATACGGATTATCGAGATTTAGAGCCTAATGAAGTTAGAAAAGATCTCGCGATGGCTAAGGATGTATTTACACAATTAGGAATGAAGGACATTACATTACTTCGCCCTCCTAGTGGCGGATTTAACAAAGATGTTCTCAAAATAGCAGATCAACAAGGTTATACAGTCGTACACTACAGCATAGATTCTGAAGATTGGACTAATCCAGGGGTTGAGACCATAATTAACAACACTACCTCTACCATTAAAGGTGGAGACATTGTTCTCCTCCATGCATCTGACTCTGCAAAACAAACAGCTCAAGCATTACCTACAATTATTAAAGAAATAAGAAGCATGGGACTAAAAAATGTTAAAGTAGATGAGCTTATCGCAAATGCTGAAACAAAATCTTCTGAAGTAAAGTAAAACGATGGGATTTTTACAATCCTAGATAAAAAAAGAGCAGCTCAGTGCTAGCTCTTTTTTGATTGAATAAATTTAGGCAATACAAGTAGTTGATATGCGTTACAAATTTGCAAGGGAATAAGCATTAACAATAACCAATCTTCTTGATTAACTCGTAGAGCAGGAAACCACTCAATGACAGTTACAACAATCATGAAAAATAAAGCAGGTACAAATGCTTCCTTGTTCGTATCTCTTTTTTTAAAGAACGCAACAATCATTCCTACTACAAGTACATAGATAGCCAAAAGTAAATAAGGTGTATATGATTCACTCTCATTTGAAAATAATTGGTAGCGAAAATAAACTAAATCAAATAGGACAAAAATAATAAGAATGATCTGAGCGAAGTTCCATAGTGAAACAGATCTAAATATTCCCAAACCAAACCGATGTACCGTTAAGTATGCGAAAAAACCCATTTGACTAATGACGCTAAATATAAGTCCTACTCCAAATAACCAAAATAAAACAGAGAGAATCTCAACTACATCAAAACGTAAAAATAAATCTTTATATTCCGACCACTTCAGAAGAAAACCAATAATACCTGTTGTGATTCCTCCAACAAGCAGCGTACTTAAAAACAACCGTACCCAATTTCTACTATTCACGTTCATATCCTCCATCACATTACTCCATTTAGATTTTACCAATCCTTTTTAAAAAAAGCCATTTATGATTGCTATTTTCCTCGTATAAATTCTCTTATCTAAATCAAAATATAACTAGTAAGCCAATATGAAAGGAGCTTGGATTACCATGAAGAGATACTCGCTCCTCATGACTCTGATTATTTTCATTTTCGTGATGTCTGCCTGTGCCCCTAGAGAAGAATCAGGTACTCAGATGGACTATGAAGAAACAAAGAAAATGGTTGTCGATATACTTAAAACCGATGATGGTAAGAAAGCATTACAAGAAGTGATGAAAGACGAAGAAATGAAGCAGGTCCTAATTATGGATCAAAATGTTGTAAAAGAAACAATTGAAACAACAATGACATCAGACAAGGGAGCGAAATTTTGGCAAAAGGTCTTTGAAGACCCAAAGTTTGTTGAAAGTTTCGCAACAAGTATTAAAGATGAGCATGAAAAAGTAATCAAGGGATTGATGACAGATCCAGAATATCAAAAGATGTTAATTGATGTTTTAAAAGATCCCGAAATGGAAAAGAGCATGCTAGATACTGCAAAAAGTCAAGAGTTTAGAAAGCATCTACAAGATGTAGTAATGGAAACACTATCCAGTCCACTTTACAAGGCAAAAATTCAGGAAACCCTTTTAAAGGCTGCAGAAGAAATGGGTCAACAAGCTGGCGGAGGTCAGCAGCAGCAAGGCGGAGAACAAAGTGGTGGAGAGCAAGGTGGAGGCGGTGAAAGCGGCGGGGGCGGCGGAAGCTAACCTTTAACCTTACGCATCTCCAAATAAGGAAAACGCCAGGTGAAAAGGATCAGGGGGTAGAAATAGAAGGTGTATTTCACCTTCTATTTCTAAACACTAGAGCCCAGACACAAAACAAAGTAAAGATTTCTTAAATTAAAAAAAGCGCCGAAGGCGCTTTTTTATGATTTAACAGGTACTAACTTTATTACTTCTTGTCCAATGTTCGTATAAATTTGCCCAATTGGATGATCAGCCGCATATACAGAAGGTGCAAAATCATCCTCATTCCAGTCAGGCTGTTGTAAAGGAATTTTCCCTAATAACGGCACTCTTAACTCTTCAGCTAGTTTTTCTCCACCACCACGTCCAAAAACATATTCCTTTTCTCCTGTTTTAGCACTTTCAAAATACGCCATGTTTTCTAGTACTCCAATGATTTCATGGTCTGTTTTAAGCGCCATAGCTCCAGCTCTTGCTGCTACAAAAGCAGCAGTTGGGTGCGGTGTGGAGACAATAATTTCTTTACAAGCAGGCAACATAGAGTGAACATCTAAAGCAACATCTCCAGTTCCAGGAGGTAAATCTAAAAGAAGATAGTCAAGGTCACCCCATTCAACTTCAGTAAAGAAATTATTTAACATCTTCCCTAACATCGGTCCTCTCCAAATGACAGGTGCATTATCTTCTACAAAGAATCCCATTGAAATTACTTTCACTCCAAATCTTTCAACAGGAATGATCTTTTCACCCTTAACTTCCGGGCGTTTCGCAATGCCCATCATATCAGGCACACTAAATCCATAAATATCAGCATCGATTAATCCGACCTTCTTGCCAAGGCGTGCTAAAGCAACAGCTAAGTTTACAGATACTGTTGATTTACCAACTCCACCTTTTCCACTAGCAATTGCAACAAATGTTGTTTTATTTCCTGGTGATAATAGGGAAGTTGATTCTCCGGCATTTGTGTCTTGATACGCCGAAATCGTCTCTTGCGGAAGTTCATGAAAGCGAAGGCCCACTGAGTCCGCTCCCTGTTCTTTTACTAAAGCAACTATTTGCTGTTGTAATTGAAGTTGTTCGGCTGTATTTATTTTTGAAATACCGATTCTTAAACTAACATGTTGTTTCTCTTGTTTTATCTTTATTTCCTCTATTGCATGTAACTCTTCTAATGATATATGTAAGAAAGGATCCTTAAGTTGTCCGATTACTGTGCGTAGTACTTCTTCTTTTAGCATACTATTCCACCCTTATCATGAAGTCGTTTCCATTAGTATACCATATTTTATTTAGAAGGTAGAATTAGTGCGGCCACATCAGTCTGGTGGATTTTCCTCGTTTGAAAAATACCTTAGAACCCCATTATAAATAGATGCAGCAACTTTCTCTTGATATACCTTTTTAGAAAGCAGCTTTTCTTCTTCCGGATTAGATAAAAAGCCGACTTCTACTAATGCACCAGGTTTTTCGACATTTTTAAGGAGGTATACACCATCTATCGGCTTTGCTACTCTATTTGTATTTTCAAGATTTTTCCTTAACTCATCTTGAATATATTTTGCAATATGTTCATTTTCTATATATCTTCCATTATAAAATGTTTGTGCTCCACTCCATCTAGATGAAGGAATTGCATTAAGATGGATACTTAAATATAAATCAGCTTCAGACTCATTAATAATGTTTACCCGTTTTTTTAAGTCTTCCCCTTTTCGGCGGCTATACCCCTTTGTATTTTCATCAGCAAGGTCTACGTCCTCATCTCTAGTAAGTAGCACAAGTGCACCTTGTTCTTGAAGATAATCTCTTATGATCAACGAAATACTCAGTGAGATATCCTTTTCTAAAGTATTACTACCAACAGCACCACCATCCGGGCCTCCATGACCTGGGTCAATATATATAACTTTTCCTGTTAATGGTAAGTTCCATGAATCCCATGAATTATTATTTGTAAATTGCCATTGAAATAAAATTAATAACATGATAAAGCCACTGATAAAAGCCACCCATTTTATCTTCTTTTTCATCTCATTCCCTCCTGCTCGTCCTTAGGTTAAATATATGGGACAACCGGAAGGAATATGATAAAGTTCGTTCGTTTTTAATGAAGCCTTAATTTATATCTCTTCTCACCTTTTGTATACCCTTGCTCCCACCACGAATGGATATAATACTCACAGGACAGGAAAAGTTCTTCAATTGACAAGTCTCCCTCTTTTATTTTTCCCCAAGTCATTAAATAATCAAATAGGTCATCAATTAACCTTTTCTCTTCAAATTGACATCGTTTATTTGCGGATTGCATTGATTCTCCGTAATAACCAAACCGACTATACTTTGCACCTAATAAGAATGCCTCTATAGCAAAATCAATACAGCCGTCTTCAATAATTGTCTTTTTAAACTTTCCTTCAAAGCTTCTAAAGCAATCATCAATTTTTGTTTTAATCTCTGTTAAGTTTAATTCTCTAAGCATTTTTCTTTCATATTTTAGTTCTTTTTGATGTCTCTTTTGCTTTAAAGAAATGATCTCAGTCATTACTAATGCCTCCCTTTCTATTTATTATCAAACAGTCCTTTTTTATCATTCGGTAAATGTCTTCCAATTTCACCTCAGAAGGGATGGATTGGCAATAGTTGAGAAATAAAAATATTTCCCAAGAAATGAACTATATAAAAATTTTGCACACAAAAATTTCACATGCGAAACCTGCATGATACAGAACATAAACTATCTATTATTAATTGGGAGATGAAAATGAAACAACCAAAATTCGAATTCTTTTTACCCGCTATCCAAACACTCGATATAACGAAACCATTAACAAAACAGGATTTATTAATAGACACATTTTTAATCGAACAAGAAAATGAATTGGCGATGTATTATTCACCACATAACGAATATATAAATGATCAAGCAAAACTCATTATCATCGGAATCACACCTGGATGGAATCAAATGAAGGTAGCGTTTGAAGAAATTAGACACTGCTTAGATTCTAAACAAAAATTCACAGTGGAGCAGATGTTAGGACAAGCTAAAAAGGCTGCGAGCTTTTCCGGAACTATGCGGAAGAATTTACTCAATATGCTTGACCAATGTGGTATTTCACAAATTCTTCATGTTGAAAACTCAGCCTCTTTGTTTGAAGAACAAAGACATTTTATCCATACAACTTCTGTTATAAAGTATCCTGTGTTCTATAAGAATAAAAACTATACTGGACACCAGCCCAAAGTAGAACATTCTCAACTTTTAACAACATATGCCTACGAAGTATTTATCGAAGAGATAAACCGAATGAAAAGTCCTGCACTTATCATTCCTTTGGGAAAAATGGTTGAAGAGATTATAAAGAATATCCTTATAAGCGGAAGACTCACCGAGCATGTTTATTTATTTGGGTTTCCCCATCCATCTGGTGCAAATGGACACCGAATAAAACAATTCAAACAAAACAAAGCCCTTTTCACGTCAATCATTCGAAAATGGGAAAGGAAACTTTGTTAATTTCTAATTTTCATGATGAAAATACAGCATGACAGACATATTAAGAATAAACAAAAGAAAGGACGATAAAAACATGGAATATACTAATCGAAATGAAGTCGTAAGAAACCTTCAACAAGCATTCCAACCATTGGTGGATAAATATGGTATAGAGGATATTGGTGTATTCGAAGAGCAAGGACAAAAGAACCAATATCATATGGGATACACAATAAGAAAAGAAGGAAAAACCTATATGGTACATACTCCTTTCTTAAAAAATGAGAATGGTCAGTTGACACCCAGCAATGATGGGTGGACCATTGAAACAGATGAACCTGACACAGAGGATATGAGTGGGTATAAGGGAATAGATGAGGCTTTACGTTCTCTTTAGGATTAAAGAGGAGAATATTTCCTCCTTTCAATCTAAGCTACTAATAAAATAGAATAAAATCCACATACTACTTTTAATGATACGGTTTATCTTTCTGGTTGATTAATCAAATGATAGAAGACTGTTGGCGGAAAAATAAATCCTAAGAGACAGATATTTTCAAAAAAGGAGTAATGATTTTTGGAAAACAACGATGAACAATATACTGATTTTTCAAATGTCGAGACACAAAGAACATTTTTAACGGCAGAGGAATATCCAGAGGGTCCCTTCGGTTCACCAGAAGGAAAAACAGAACCTGTTAAGAATAAGGAAACCCCATGGAAACATGGACAACAATACTATAGTAACTTTGCATATGAGGACCGAAATTTCCACGAAGACTTACCTAGACAAGACCCAGGAGCACATCCAACACACGATGAAAAAAGCAAAGAAACCGAAGAACCATATAATGACGCTAGTAATAGTAGAAATAATTAAAAAAAGACATCTTGATGATGTCTTTTTTAATACTCGAATAATTGCCTATTTTTCCTCTGAATGCCCCTATTCTTCTTACCTTCTACCAAACCATAAAGAAAAGTGAATTTTATTGCGGTATCTATTATACAAATCAAATGGCCCTTTTGCACAAGGTTGACCTAGAGGTATCATTTCGTTGGATCACGATAAAGTAAATATGTTTCAAAGGCATCTAAATCACTTCAAATTTATTATTACTTGCTTTCCATTATAAATAAAAAGACAGTAAACAAAACTAAGTTTACTCAAGTGTTTGTATAGACTGCAGCCGCAACAATTGTGTTGTGGTTTTTTGAATTTATAATTTTTTGTTTAACTCCCCTTCCTCTGATTCCTTTTTCAACCACAAAACAGTTCCGAAAACATTGTAATTATTTTGAAAAATATTTGTAATCTTTCGAAACATAATTAATCTTTCCTTCGTTTTATAAATTGAATACAACTTCAAAGGGGGAGGAATAAGTTGATAAAAAAATGGTTTATCGTTTTTGCTTTGGCATTTCTAACGTTTTTTAGTTTACATGTACCCTCTAGTTCTGCAGCAAGTAACAAATTTATCATCATTAACAAAGCAAACAATCAACTTGCATACTACGAAAACAGTCAGTTGAAAAAAGTGTTTAAGGTGGGTACAGGTAGAAGTCAATCGTTAACACCAGAAGGCAGATTTAAAATTGTAAACAAGATTAAGAATCGCCCATACTACACCGACAATATTCCAGGTGGCGACCCACGAAATCCGCTAGGCAACAGATGGCTTGGATTAAATGCCAGAGGAACATGGGGAACAACTTACGCCATCCACGGCAATAATAACCCAAATTCGATTGGCAGCTATGTAAGTGCCGGCTGTATCCGTATGTACGACCATGAAGTAGAGTGGTTATTCGATCAAGTACCAGTAAATACTCCAGTCATCATCACTAGCTCCAATAAATCTTTTCATTCAATTGCCTCAGCTTATGGATATAAAGTAAATGCAAACTCCAAAACACAAGACGTTCCAGTTATATCAGATGGGTCTATATTAAAAAGAGGAAGCAAAGGGCATGCAGTCCAAGAGCTTCAAAGAAAACTAACTTCTCTCGGTTTTAACACAAAGGGCATAGATGGTATTTTCGGCCCAGCCACTGAAAAGGCAGTGCGCCAATTTCAAAAAGCTCGTAACTTAACAGTAGATGGTATTGTTGGTCCCCAAACAAGAAGAGCACTTGGTGGAAATACAGGATCCAATTCATCATCTCCTGATACAGGTGTACACTCAATTATTATTCTCAAATTAGGCAGTCGAGGTACGGAAGTAAGAGAACTCCAACGAATCCTAACTACTCAAGGTTACAACACAAAGGGCGTAGATGGTATTTTCGGACCGAACACAGATCATTCCGTCCGACAATTTCAAAAAGCACACGGATTAGTTGTAGATGGTATTGTTGGTCCTGCAACAAAAAAAGCACTTGGAAGATAAATAACAACTAGGTAGAGATACTCTACCTAGTTGATTAAACTTTGGAAAGTTCTTATAGTTAAATGACTAGTAATTACATAGGGGCTCAACTAGGACCTATCTTTAAAACATTTAAAACTAAAAATTAAAACAAAATGACACACAAAAAGAGCCTTAATAAAACACCTTATTTCCGGAATAAGGAGAGAATCCTCCTCAAGTTCCAATTGATTTGAGGTTTTTGTATCGTATCTTCTAAACGTTTATTAAAGTCATTTTGTGCACGCCATTCTTTTTTCTGTTCTTCTCGCATATATTGTATTTCTTTTTGTAAGAGTTCACTTTTTTGTTTTTCTAGTTGCAGCAATGTTTCGTAATGAATCTTTTGGTGCTCAGTTAATTTTTCAATTTTAACATGAGTTTTTTGTGCTGAATTTCCAATACTAGAACTTATAGCATGATGATCTTGCTGGAGCTGAGAAACCTTTGTTTTTAGCTGAGACATTCCATTTGTCAATTCGATATTCATTTCACGTGTTGCTGCAAGTTCCTTGGCTAAAAACGTTAATATCTCTTTTAATTGATCGGAATCTTGGAGGGGATTGTCATGTGTATCGGGTATCGATACCTCTGTTCCATTTGGCCATTCCAATTTTTCTTTCTGTTGATACACAAGGTCTTTGGCTGTATCGTCTAAGGGTTTACTCGTATCGCGTAACGCTATGATCGCTTCGATGTCCGATTGAACAAAGATTCGCCGATCTCCTTCTTTTAAAAACTCATATCCGTTTCTCTCTAATATTTGGCCATACTTTCGAACAGTGGGCGTTGCAATCCCTACTTCTTCTGCCACTTCCTTGGAAGAAAAAGCACGTTCATTTTGTTGTATATCGCGTCTCATATCAAACCTCCATTTCTCTTACATAACTAGGTTTTTGAATGTATGTACAAGCTATATCGCCCAGCGATACAACATACCAAAAACGATTTGCCCTTTCTTGAAGAATCATTTAAACGAGGAATTTAATTGTCCTAATTTTAACAAGCACACCACTTTAGATTGATTAGAGTTGCGAATTCCTTTAGTTGTATAACGCTTAATCGATCTTCATTAAATGGCAATTGGGCTCTATTTCTCATTCCTTTGAGTAGATCGCCCGATACAATAGATGTATCATTTATGAGGATTGATATAGGCTTATACTATTTATTATATCGTTTAGAGATCATCATTTGAAAGAGTAAGTTCTTCCCCCATTCTCCTGTGACCTTAATCCTATTACGTATATCATAGTGTATTTCGTCGTTTTTCTATACAATGTTACATTATTTTTTCCCTATTACACCATATAAAGATCTATCCTTACTATACAAAAACGCCAAAAAACTTCGAATAATATAAATAAGGCTTTGTGCTCTCACTAAAGCAGTTAGAACTCAAGGAGAAAAATGGGGAGGAATGATTCATGTACGGTTTTGATACAAATATAGACCAATTCGCCTCGATCAAAGTCATCGGTGTTGGTGGCGGAGGAAATAATGCAGTAAATCGCATGATCGAAGACGGAGTGGAAGGTGTAGAATTTATTGCTGTTAATACAGATGCTCAAGCTCTTAATCAATCAAAAGCAGGAATTAAGATGCAAATTGGCACAACATTAACTAGAGGTTTAGGAGCAGGGGCAAATCCGGAAATTGGGAAAAGAGCCGTGGATGAAAGTAAAGAACAAATCCAAGAAGTATTACAGGGTGCAGACATGGTTTTTGTTACTGCAGGTATGGGCGGTGGTACAGGCACAGGGGCAGCGCCCGCCATTGCTAAAATCTCTCGTAAGCTCGGTGCCCTCACAATTGGAGTTGTCACACGGCCGTTTAAATTTGAAGGTACCAAGCGCGCAGCAAATGCTACAGATGGAATTAATGAAATGAGGGAATCCGTTGATACCTTAATTATTATTCCAAACGATCGCTTGTTAGAGATTGTAGATAAAAAAACACATATGATTGATGCATTTCGAGAAGCAGACAGTGTTCTTCGGCAAGGTGTTCAGGGAATTTCCGACTTGATTGCTGTACCAGGCTTAATCAATCTCGATTTTGCTGATGTTAAAACAGTCATGTCCCATAAAGGAACCGCCTTAATGGGTATTGGTATTGCCTCAGGTGAAAACCGCGCTGCTGAAGCTGCACAAAAAGCTATAAATAGCCCGTTACTGGAAACATCTATCAATGGAGCTAAAGGTGTAATTATGAATATTACTGGCGGGCGAAACCTAAGTCTTTATGAGGTCCAGATGGCAGCCGATATGGTTTCCTCTGCAGCACACGAGGAATTGAATATGATTTTCGGTTCAGTCATTAACGAAAATCTAAAGGAAGAAATTATCGTAACTGTGATTGCTACCGGATTTACAGAACAAGAGGCGCCGATAGTCAAATCAACCAATAATCCGACAACTGAAACGAACTCTAATGTCTATCAACAAGAACAACCTATACATTCTGAGACCTTAAGATCTGAGCCAATAAAGATTGAACAAGCAAATCACAATGATCATCAAGAATTCGAATATCCAGAAGAATCATTGGATATTCCAGCATTTTTCCGTAAACGAAAAAAAAGATTTACATAAGAGAAGCCCAAGGCGCAGGAGCTGAATGTCCTGCGCTTATTTACAGTCCCTAGATTTTATATCCTAAACAGAACAAAAGCGCAAGCGCCTTGAACAGGCTAGGGCAAATAAGATGTAAATGAAGAGAAGAAATACTTGTCTTCTCTTCATTTCATTTTGGCTAGACACTAGAGGAAGTTAAATTCGCTACGTACTGTCGCATTGACTACACTTGCACATCCCGTGCTTTGAAGCTGGATGCCGTAAGCTTATCCACAAGAATTTTTTCATTTCCTAGACAATAAAAAAGACCCCCAACCTGTCGGTTGAGAGCCTTTGAAGCACCAAATTAACGTTTTGAGAACTGAGGTGCACGACGAGCGCCTTTAAGACCGTATTTTTTACGTTCTTTCATACGAGCGTCACGAGTTAATAGACCAGCGCGCTTAAGTGATGCACGGTATTCTGGATCTGCTTCTAATAAAGCACGAGAAATACCATGACGGATAGCGCCTGCTTGACCTGCATATCCACCACCTGAAACATTTACAAGTACATCATAGCTACCTGCAGTTTCAGTTAAGTTTAATGGTTGTTTAATATCTTCGATTAGTGCTGCTGATGGGATATATTCTTTAATATCACGACTATTTACAACAATACGACCTTCGCCTGGAACTAAACGTACACGTGCTACTGAGCTTTTACGACGGCCTGTACCGTAATATTGAACCTGTGCCAAATTAATAACCTCCTCTTATAATTATCCGCGAAGTTCGTAAACTTCTGGTTGTTGTGCTTGGTGTGGATGTTCGCTACCAGCATATACATGTAATTTTTTAGCCATTTGACGACCTAAAGAACCTTTTGGAAGCATACCTTTGATTGCTAATTCAAGCATTTTCTCAGGATAGTTCGTGCGCATTTCTAATGCAGTTCTTGATTTTAATCCGCCAGGGAATTGGCTGTGACGGTAATAAATTTTATCAGTTAATTTTTTACCAGTTAATTCGATTTTCTCAGCGTTGATTAGAATTACATGATCTCCAGTGTCAACGTGTGGTGTGTAAGTTGGTTTGTGCTTACCACGTAGAATAGATGCAACTTCACTTGCAAGGCGACCTAAAGTTTTGCCTTCAGCATCTACTACGTACCATTTACGTTCGATATTTGCAGCGTTTGCCATAAACGTTGTACGCATATGTGTTTTCCTCCTAAATATTAAAATAAAAATGGTTCCTATTCTATTTCATAACACGATAAGTTTCCGGGGCTTATTCGTGGGGTTGAAATACATACCATTAGATATGATATACCGTATAGAACCTAATGTCAAGGGAATGTTACACCTGGTTTAGTTGTCATAATAAACTTTCCATAAATATAATCCATGACCTGGTGCTGTCTTTCCACTTAGATTTCTGTCTTTCCCTTCAAGAATATAAGGGATTTGATCAGGTGTTTTTTTGCCTTGTCCTACTTCTAATAAAGTTCCCATTAAAATTCGAACCATATTATAAAGGAAACCATTCCCTGTAAAACAAAAAATAAGGTCGGTTCCTTTTTCCACTATTTCTATCGAGTAAATGGTTCTAACCTTATCTTCTACTTCTGTTTTCGCTACACAAAAACTAGTAAAATCATGTGTACCGCAGAGGTGGAGACAGGCTTGCCTCATTGAATCAAGATCTAATTTATACGGAAAATGATAGGTGTAATCTCTTTTAAAAACATCTATCATTTTTTGAGTTGATAGTTTATAACGATATTCCTTTTTTATTGCATCAAATCGTGCATGGAATTGATCTGCGACATGCTCAGCTTCCAAAACGACTATATCATTTGGCAAGAGACTATTTAGTGCATATGGCCACTTCTCAGGAGGAATTGTTAATGTAGTATCAAAGTGAATAACCTGCCCTACTGCATGTACATAAGCGTCGGTTCTGCCTGACGCATGTATTCTAATTGATTGGCCTCTATGAAGCTTCTTTAGCGCAGCTTCTATTTCACTCTGTACTGTCCTTTTATTCGGTTGTACTTGATAGCCACTAAAATGTGTACCATCATAGGATACAATACATTTAACCCTCATCTTCTTACTCCTACGTTCGTAAATATAGTAACGCCAGCCCTAGCATGACCAAAAACACAAGAAATGTTGTGTCTGCAAGTCCCCATTGTAATTGTCGAAGCTTTGTTCTTCCTTCTCCACCTCTATATCCACGAGCCTCCATCGCTGTAGCGAGCTCTTCTGCACGCTTAAATGCGCTAATAAACAATGGGACAAGTAAAGGTACTATTGACTTAAATCTGTCCTTTATAGGCCCTCCTGTGAAGTCTACGCCCCTTGCCATTTGTGCCTTTAGGATTTTATCTGTTTCTTCCATTAAAGTTGGAATAAATCTTAATGAAATTGACATCATCAGAGCAAGCTCATGTACAGGTAGCCCCACTTTTTTTAGAGGTCCTAAGAGACTCTCCATCCCATCTGTTATTTCAATAGGTGTTGTCGTTAACGTCAAGATTGTAGTGATTAAAATTAAATAGAGGAAACGAAGGGATATATAAATCCCCTGGATTAACCCTTCTTCATATATTTTAAAGAATCCTAGATCCAATAGTACATTTCCTTCTTTTGTCACAATCAGATGCAGAAAGAAAGTAAACAGAATAATCCATAAAACAGGTTTAAGTCCTCTAATTAAAAATCGGATCGGTAATTTTGTCATAAATACAATGAGGAAGGTGTAAAGCCCCAAAAGGATATACGTAAATATGTTATTGGCAAAAAAGACGATAAAGACAAAAGCAAATATCATAATTAACTTTGCCCTAGGATCCATTCGATGAACAGGAGAATCACCCGGTACATACTTACCGATAATCATACTATCCATCATAGATGTTCCACCTCTTTCATAAGACCTTTAATTTGTATTACAGCCTCATCAAGAGTGAGAGGAATTTCATCGAAAGCCATACCTTTAGCCTTTAACTTTTGTTGAAACTTGACAGTTTCAGGTAAATCTAAGCCAAAAGAAGCAAGCTTTTCTCCTTGGCTATAGACCTCTTTAGGCGTTCCCCTCATAGCAACTGTGCCTTTATGCATCACAATCATTTCATCAGAGTATTTTGCAGCATCTTCCATACTATGAGTAACCAGTATGATTGTAAGATTTCTTTCCTCTTTGAGACGATAAAATAAATCCATCATTTCTTTACGTCCTTTAGGATCTAGTCCTGCTGTCGGTTCATCCAATACAAGCACATCAGGACCCATCGCTATAACACCAGCAATAGCTACCCTTCTCATTTGTCCGCCACTTAGGTCAAACGGCGACTTCTGAAGGACAGATTCTGGTAAACCAACAAGATGTAATGACTCCCTTGCTCTTTCATATGCTTCCTTCTCATTTACACCAAAGTTCATTGGTCCAAACGCAATATCCTTCTCAACTGTTTCCTCAAATAGCTGATGCTCTGGAAACTGAAAAACAATTCCTACTAACCTTCTTACTTCTTTTAAATTCTTTTGTTTTTTACCAGCTTCAATGACGTGTTCCCCAATGTGAATAGAACCTTCCGTTGGCTTTAACAATCCATTTAAATGTTGTAGTATTGTTGATTTACCAGAACCGGTGTGCCCAATAATAGAAACGTAAGATCCGTTTTTAATGGATAAATTCACATCATAAAGGGCCAATTTTTCAAATGGTGTACGAGCTTGATACCGATGCTCTACATTTTTGAATGTAATGTCCATAGCTCATTCACCAACCCTTCTTCAGTTAAATGATTATCCTTTATCGGAATACCTGCTTCTTTTAGTCTTTTGCTTAATTGCAATGGAAATGGTAAATCTAAGCCAATCCTCACCAATTGATCATCTAATTTAAAAATCTCATCAGGAGTGCCTTCTGCAAACTTTTTTCCACCATTCATCACAATGATTCTATCTGCCTTTGAAGCCTCTTCTAAATCATGGGTAATGGATATAACTGTTAACTCACTATGTTCATTAAGTTCCCTAACCGTATGAATAACTTCTTCTCTGCCGATTGGATCTAACATTGAAGTTGCTTCATCCAAGATAATAATATCAGGCTGAACAGCAATGACACTAGCAATCGCAACTCGCTGCTTTTGGCCACCTGAAAGATGATGTGGCTCATGTTCTAGAAATTGATCCATTTTTACCTTCTTTGTTGCCCAATCAATTTTTTTGACCATTACGTCTCTAGAAACGCCATTATTCTCTAAACCAAATGCTACATCATCTCTTACAGTTGTTCCAACAAATTGATTATCTGGATTCTGAAATACCATTCCCACATGCTTGCGTATATCCCAAACTGTATCTTTTGTTAATTCAATACCGCAAACCTGAATCTTCCCCTTATCAGGTATATATAATCCATTTAAGATTCTTGCTAATGTGGATTTTCCAGACCCATTATGTCCAACGATTGCAAGCCATTCTCCCTTATTAACGTGGATAGAAACATCATCTAATGCAGGAGCGGTCGTTTGGTCATAATGAAATGTAATATTTTCCACATTGATGATTGTCTCACTCATCACTCGTCTCTCCTAATCTTTCTTGCTAATAACAAAAGCACAAGCGCCTTGAACTGACTCTAATCCAATATATATATGATCATATAAAAAAAGGGCATTGATCCAGTTATGAAACTGTCACGCCCTTGTGATACATATATTAAACTAATTCAATGATGACCATTGGAGCACCGTCTCCGCGACGAGGTCCAAGTTTCATAATACGAGTGTAACCACCTTGACGGTCTTCGTAACGTGGAGCGATATCACTGAAAAGTTTTTCTAAAGCATATTTTGGTTTGTCCTTTTCTTTACCTTCTTCAGTTGTAACAGATACAACCTCAGCAACTTCGTTACGTACATATGCTGCAGCTAAGCGACGTGCATGAAGGTCTCCGCGTTTACCTAGTGTAATCATCTTTTCAACAGTAGAGCGTAATTCTTTCGCACGAGCCTCTGTTGTTTCGATACGTTCACTAATGATTAGATCAGTAGTTAAGTCACGAAGCATAGCTTTACGACCAGCACTAGTACGGCCTAATTTTCTGTATGACATGAGATGTCCCCTCCTTCATTGTATAATGAATGTTATTCATGGATTTATAGGCTAAAAGCTATTTTCTAATAATAGCATACGAAAACGCTAGTTTTGTTACAAACTAGTCATCAGTCGTCTTTTCGAAGACCTAAACCTAGTTCTTCTAATTTCGCCTTAACTTCTTCTAAAGATTTACGACCTAGATTTCGAACCTTCATCATGTCTTCTTCTGTTTTATGAGCAAGCTCTTGTACGGTATTAATACCAGCACGTTTTAAACAGTTGTAAGAACGAACAGATAGGTCTAACTCTTCAATCGTCATCTCTAGAACTTTTTCTTTCTGATCCTCTTCTTTTTCCACCATTATTTCTGCATTTTGAGCTTCATCTGTTAGCCCTACAAAAATATTTAAGTGTTCAGTAAGGATCTTTGAACCAAGAGCAATCGCCTCTTTTGGCCCAGTACTACCATCTGTCCATACATCAAGAGTTAGCTTATCATAGTTAGCTACTTGACCTACACGAGTTTTCTCCACTTGGTAAGAAACACGTGCAACTGGAGTATAAATCGAATCGATTGGAATAACACCAATTGGCTGGTCTTCTCTTTTGTTTGAATCAGCTGGTGTGTAACCACGTCCACGCTTAGCTGTAAGCCTCATTCTGAAGCTTGCATCTGAAGCAAGAGTAGCAATATGAAGATCTGGATTCAGAATTTCTACATCACTATCATGAGTAATATCTGATGCAGTTACACTACCTTCGCCTTGAACATCAATTTCTAGCGTCTTTTCTTCATCTGAATAGATTTTAAGAGCAAGCTTTTTAATGTTTAAGATAATCGAAGTAACATCTTCAACAACACCTTCGATCGTTGAAAACTCATGAAGTACGCCATCTATTTGGATCGATGTTACAGCGGCACCAGGGAGTGAGGATAAAAGAATACGACGTAAGGAGTTACCCAAAGTTGTACCATATCCACGCTCAAGTGGCTCGACGACGAATTTACCATACTTGGCATCATCGCTGATTTCAACCGTTTCGATTTTTGGTTTTTCAATTTCTATCATCTATAAACCCTCCTTCAAAACGTCGAAACCCCGGCTAGACAAAACAAAGTACTAAACGTCTAACCGAAATTCCCCATTCAAAAGTTCCCGAATGTGCACAACAACAGAGTGAATTCTGCTAGAACTTATATACTGTATCATAACCCATTATTGACAGGGATACAAAATCTATACAGAAAATTTACACACGACGACGTTTTGGTGGACGGCATCCATTATGTGGAACTGGAGTAACGTCTCTAATTGCAGTTACTTCAAGACCTGCAGCTTGTAGTGAACGGATTGCAGCTTCACGTCCTGCACCTGGTCCTTTAACTGTAACTTCTAGAGTTTTTAAGCCGTGTTCCATAGATGCTTTTGCAGCTGTTTCTGCAGCCATTTGTGCAGCGAAAGGAGTAGATTTACGAGAACCTCTAAAACCTAACGCACCAGCACTTGACCAAGAAATTGCATTACCATGAGTGTCAGTAATAGTAACGATCGTGTTGTTAAAAGTTGAACGAATATGTGCAACTCCACTTTCAATATTCTTTTTCACACGACGTTTACGAGTGTTCGTTTTACGTGCCATTATTGGTTAACCTCCTTTTACCTTATTTTTTCTTGTTTGCTACAGTACGACGTGGTCCTTTACGTGTACGAGCATTGTTTTTCGTGTTTTGTCCGCGAACTGGTAAGCCACGACGGTGACGGATACCACGGAATGAACCGATCTCGATTAAACGTTTAATGTTAAGAGAAACTTCACGACGAAGGTCACCTTCAACTTTAAGCTTATCGATTACATCACGAATTTTTCCTAACTCTTCTTCTGTTAAATCACGTACACGAGTATCTTCAGAAACACCAGCTTCAGCTAACACTTTCTGAGCAGTAGAGCGTCCGATCCCGAAAATATATGTTAATGAAATCACAACACGTTTGTCGCGAGGAATATCAACACCTGCAATACGAGCCATTATGCTTGCACCTCCTTATATATTAACCTTGTTTTTGCTTATGTTTAGGATTCTCACAAATAACCATGACTTTGCCTTTTCTGCGAATGACTTTACATTTTTCACAAATCGGTTTAACAGATGGTCTGACTTTCATGATTTTAATACCTCCTTAGTAGTACGGAGTGCTAAATTATTTAAAACGGTACGTAATTCTGCCACGAGTTAAATCATATGGAGATAATTCTACCGTAACTTTGTCTCCTGGTAAAATACGAATAAAATGCATGCGAATCTTTCCGGATACATGCGCTAAAACCGTATGACCGTTCTCTAGTTCTACCTTAAACATTGCATTTGGTAATGTTTCAACAACAGTTCCTTCAACTTCAATTACATCGTCTTTCGCCATTGAACTGTTCTCCCTTCTTCAAATCAGTAACTTGCTCATCGACAAACTTCCATTTGTCACACGACATGTTTCCATTATACTGTCTGAACTTCTGGAGATACGCTAATTAGTAATTCTTGATGATGAACATCCCTTAAATCAGAGAGAGAAACCTTCGTTTTTCTCCGTCAACAAAACGAATTCCGTATCAATAGGCGTAATCAATAGCTCATCCAATCAGTGCTAGACAAGCACTTACACCAGAAATGGAAGTCCCGATCATAATAAGCAATGTCACCTTCATTTACTCTTTTGTCAGAATCTCAAATCCATTTTCAGTAATAGCAATTGTATGCTCAAAATGAGCACAATACTTACCATCCACTGTAACAACAGTCCAATCATCTGCCAACGTTTTAACATATCGAGTACCTGCATTAACCATAGGTTCAATCGCTAATACCATACCTGGTTTTAATCTAGGTCCTTTGTTCGGTGGACCATAATGCGGAATTTGAGGATCTTCATGTAAATCTTGCCCGACTCCATGACCAACATATTCCCGAACAACTGAAAAACCATGTTGTTCAACAAATGTTTGAATAGCATGAGAGATATTAGACAATCTAACTCCTGACTTTGCTTCCTCTAAGCCTCTAAATAATGATTCTTCTGTTACATCTAACAGTCTTTGAGCTTCTACGGAAATTTCGCCAACAGCATATGTCCAAGCAGAGTCACCATGGTATCCATTGTATTTCGCACCAATGTCGATACTAATGATATCCCCTTCATTTAATACGCGGTCACCCGGTATCCCGTGAACAAGTTCTTCATTAACTGAAGCACATATGCTTCCGCGGAAACCATTATACCCTTTAAAAGAAGGAATTGCATCATTTGCACGAATAAACTTTTCGGCAATTGCATCCAATTCTTTTGTTGTAATGCCAGGTTTAATATGTTTTTTTAACTCTTTATGAGTCAAAGCAACAATACGGCCAGCTTCACGCATAATATCAAGTTCACGCTGAGTCTTACAAATGATCATGCACCTAGTCCTCCAACCAGTTGATCAACATCATTAAAAACCTTGTTAATATCTTGCTCACCATCTATATTTCTTAAATAACCTTTTTCGTTATAGAAGTCTAATAGAGGTTGAGTTTGTTGAAGGTTAACTTCTAAACGATTAGCAACTGTTTCTTCGTTATCATCTGCACGTTGGTATAGCTCTCCACCGCATTTATCACACTTGCCTTCATTAGCAGGCGGGTTAAATACTAAGTGGTAAGTTGCACCACACTGTTTACAGATTCGACGACCTGTTAAACGCTCCATTAAGATATCTTTGTTAACTTGGATGTTAATAACGTAATCAATCTGTTTGTTAAGCTCTGATAGAATTCCCTCAAGCGCATCTGCCTGAGCTACTGTTCTAGGAAAACCATCTAAAAGAAAACCTTTTTGACAATCATTCTTGCCTAAACGCTCGCGAACAATACCAATTGTTACTTCATCAGGTACCAATTCACCTTTGTCGATGAAAGATTTTGCTTGTAGACCTAGTTCTGTTTCTTCTTTCATAGCAGCTCTGAACATATCTCCTGTAGAGATATGAGGGATGTTGTATTTTTCTACAATACGTTCAGCTTGAGTACCTTTACCAGCACCTGGAAGACCCATCAATACTAGATTCATTTGTATTCCCCCCTCAGTCTCTATTTAGAGGGAATGGGAAGGTTTTCCCATATCCTCATTATTTAATAAAGCCTTTATAATGACGTTTCACTAACTGACTTTCAAGTTGTTTCATCGTTTCTAGGGCAACCCCAACAACGATAAGTAAACTTGTTCCACCAATCTGTGCAGATTGTGGTAGATCAGCAAATTCAATAAAGAAAACAGGAAGAACAGCTATAGCTGCTAAGAAAAGAGAACCAACAAAAGTTAAACGATATAATACCTTTGTAACATATTCCTGAGTACTCTTACCCGGACGTATTCCAGGAATATATCCGCCTTGTTTCTTCAAGTTTTCAGCCATTTGTTCAGGATTTACTTGAACAAATGTATAGAAATATGTGAAAGCAATTATTAAAGCGATGTAGATAATCATACCTACAGGCTGTGTGTAGTCAAAGGTTTTCTGTATCCAATCAGTCACATCGTTTGGACCAAAGAATGCTGCAATTGTTGGTGGTGTAATAATAAACGACACTGCAAAAATAACAGGAATTACACCAGCAGGATTCACTTTTAATGGGAGATGAGTTGTATGTCCTCCACCCATATTCTTGTTACTGGATCCTTTTGCATATTGAATTGGTATTTTACGAAGTGCTTGTTGAATAAAGATTACTCCAACCACAACGGCTAAAATTGCTAATATTAGAATGGCAACCGTTACGATTTTTATAAATAGTTGGTCACCTGCATCTTCAAATTGTTGTGCATAAATTTGGTTAACAGTTGAGGGAATTCCTGCAACAATCCCAGCAAAGATGATAATGGAAATACCATTTCCAACACCTTTTGAAGTGATTTGTTCTCCTAACCACATCAAGAATGCTGTACCAGCAGTTAAGACAATCGCAATTAATAAGTATGTTCCAATACCTGGATTTTGAATTAACATCCCACCTGACTGGGTATTAAATCCATAGGACATACCTAACGCCTGGATGAAACCTAATATTATTGTAAAGTATCTTGTAAATTGAGCAAGTTTCCGTCGCCCAACTTCACCTTGTTTTGACCATTCGGTAAACTTCGGAACAACATCCATCTGTAGTAGCTGGACGATGATCGAAGCTGTGATGTACGGCATAATCCCCATTGCAAGAATAGAGAAGTTATAAAGTGCACCACCACCGAAGGTGTTAAGAATTCCGAATACATTTAGTTCATCCTGAGCCCTTAATACATCAGCATTAACATTCGGCACAGGAATGAACGTTCCAATACGAAATACAACTAACATTAAAAGGGTGAATATGATCTTACTTCTAATATCACCCACGCGCATAAAATTGGAGATTGTTTTAAACATTAGATCACCTCAGCTGTACCGCCAGCAGATTCAATAGCTTCTTTAGCAGAAGCTGAGAACTTGTTAGCTTTTACAGTAAGTTTTTTCTCTAACTGACCGTTACCAAGGATTTTAACACCAGATTTTACGTTACTTACAACACCTGATTCAAGTAAGAATTCTGGAGTAACCTCTGTGCCATCTTCAAAACGGTTTAGGACATCAAGATTTACAATTGCATAGTCCTTGCGGTTAATGTTTGTAAATCCACGTTTAGGTAAGCGTTGGAACAAAGGAGTTTGACCACCTTCGAATCCTGGACGAACTCCACCACCAGAACGAGCATTTTGTCCTTTATGACCTTTACCAGCTGTTTTACCGTTACCAGAACCGATACCACGACCTACACGATTACGTGTTTTACGTGAACCTTCTGCTGGTTTCAACTCATGAAGTTTCATCGGGACACCTCCTTATTTATTTATGTTTCAATTATTGTTCTTTAACTGTAACTAAGTGAGCAACTTTATTAATCATACCGCGAATCGCAGGATTATCTTCTTGGACTACAGTTTGATGCAACTTTTTAAGGCCAAGTGTTTTAACAGTAATACGTTGGTCTTCAGGACGACCAATTACACTGCGAGTGAGGGTAATTTCTAACTTATTCGCCATTGTTTTCCCTCCTTATCCTAACAGTTCTTCTACCGTTTTTCCACGTAACTTCGCAACTTCTTCAGCACTCTTTAGTTCTTTTAATCCAGAAATTGTTGCACGAATCATGTTAATTGGAGTATTTGAACCTAAAGATTTTGAAAGAATATCTGCTACACCTGCTAACTCAAGTACCGCACGAACAGGTCCTCCCGCGATAACTCCAGTACCTTCAGATGCAGGTTTTAAAAGGATGTTCCCAGCACCAAACTGACCGATAACTTGGTGAGGAATCGTTGTACCTACCATAGGTACCTCGATTAAGTTTTTCTTAGCATCCTCAATTGCTTTACGGATCGCTTCTGGTACCTCTTGAGCTTTACCAGTACCAAAACCTACATGACCGTTTTTATCACCTACAACAACTAGTGCTGCAAAGCGGAAACGACGACCACCTTTAACAACTTTAGCAACGCGGTTTACAGTAACAACGCGTTCTTCAAGCTCTAATTTGTTTGGATCAATACGACGCATTCTTTATGTCCCTCCTTTTGCGATTAAAATTCAAGTCCAGCCTCACGAGCAGCTTCAGCTAGAGCCTTAATACGACCATGGTATAGATATCCACCGCGATCAAATACTACAGTTTTTACACCTTTATCGATAGCACGTTTAGCTACTAATTCTCCTACCTTAGAAGCAGCGTCAACATTGCTCTTAGTATCTAAGTTTAGTTCTTTATCTAAAGTAGATGCACTTACTAAAGTAACTGAGTTAGTATCATCAATTACTTGAGCATAAATGTGTTGGTTTGAACGATATACGTTTAAACGAGGACGTACAGCAGTGCCTGTTAATTTGGCACGAACACGAGCGTGTCTCTTTTTACGTACAGCATTTTTATCAGCTTTAGTAATCATTTAGGTCACTCCTTTCTTATCATCTAGGCGATATTACTTCGCAGTTTTACCTTCTTTACGACGTACATGTTCACCTTCATAGCGAATACCTTTACCTTTATAAGGCTCTGGTGGACGAACGTCACGAATATTAGCTGCAATTGCACCAACACGTTCTTTATCAGTTCCTTTTACAAGAACTTTTGTTTGTGAAGGTACTTCAATTTCAATACCAGATTCAGGTGTGATTTCAACAGGGTGTGAGTAACCAACGTTAAGAACTAATTTGTTTCCAGATTTTGATGCACGGTAACCTACACCGATAAGTTCTAAACCTCTTTCAAATCCTTTAGAAACACCTTCAACCATGTTACCTAATAGACTACGAGTTGTACCGTGTAATGCACGGTGTTCCTTCGCATCTGAAGGACGAGTAACAGTTAATACATTATCTTCAATAACGATTTTCATATCAGGGTTGAATGTACGACTTAATTCACCTTTAGGTCCTTTAACTGTTACAGTATTATCATCAGCGATGTTAATTGTAACACCAGCAGGGATTTCAAGTAATTTCTTACCAATACGAGACATTCATTACACCTCCATTCTTTTTTGAACTTATTACCAAACGTATGCTAATACTTCTCCACCAGTTTGTTTTGCACGAGCTTCTTTGTCAGTCAAAACACCTTGAGAAGTTGAAACGATCGCAATACCTAATCCGTTAAGTACACGTGGTACTTCTCCAGCTTTTGCGTAAACGCGTAGACCTGGTTTACTTATTCTTTTAAGACCAGTGATTACACGCTCATTGTTTGCACCGTATTTTAAGAAAATACGAATGATACCTTGTTTGTTATCTTCTACATATTCAACATCACGTACGAAACCTTCACGTTTAAGAATTTCTGCAATTTCCTTTTTGATTGTAGATGCAGGAAACTCAAGTTTTTCGTGACGTACCATATTCGCATTACGAATGCGAGTAAGCATATCTGCAATAGGATCTGTCATAACCATTACTAAATAACCTCCTTCCCGTTTTACGGTTTTACCAGCTAGCTTTTTTCACGCCTGGAATTTGACCTTTATAAGCAAGTTCACGGAAACAAATACGGCAAAGCTTAAATTTGCGTAGTACAGAGTGTGGACGTCCGCAGCGTTCGCAACGAGTGTACTCTTGTACTTTAAATTTTTGCGTGCGTTTTTGCTTAGCAATCATTGATTTTTTAGCCACAATTTCGCCTCCCTTTACTAGCGATTATTTTTGAAACGGCATTCCGAACTGAGTTAATAGTTCGCGTGCTTCTTCATCAGTATTCGCAGTTGTTACGATAACGATATCCATACCACGAACTTTGTTTACTTTATCATAATCAATCTCAGGGAAGATTAATTGCTCTTTCACACCAAGAGTGTAGTTTCCACGGCCATCAAAAGATTTTTTTGATACACCACGGAAGTCACGAACACGTGGTAATGAAACAGAGATTAATTTATCTAAGAATTGGTACATACGCTCACCGCGAAGTGTAACTTTTGCACCGATTGGCATACCTTCACGAAGACGGAAGCCTGCGATTGATTTTTTTGCTTTTGTTACAACAGGTTTTTGACCAGTGATTTGAGTTAACTCTTCTACAGCTACATCTAAAGCTTTTGAGTTTGAAACTGCATCACCAACACCCATGTTGATAACGATTTTCTCAATTTTTGGAGCTTGCATTACTGATTTATATGAGAACTTCTTCATTAATGAAGGAGTGATTTCGTTTTGATACTTTTCTTTAAGGCGGTTCATCTATATACCTCCCTTCCTGATTTACTATTTATCTAAAGTTTCACCAGATTTTTTTGCTACACGTACCTTTTTACCGTCAACCACTTTATAACCAACACGAGTTGGTTCACCAGATTTAGGATCAAGTGGCATAACATTTGATACATGGATAGGTGCCTCTTGGTTTAAGATTCCACCTTGTGGATTAGCTTGAGAAGGTTTAGCGTGTTTTTTCACGATGTTAATACCTTCTACAAGAACACGATCTTTTTTAGGATAAGAAGCAAGAACAACACCTTGTTTACCTTTATCCTTACCAGAGATAACCATTACTTTATCACCTTTTTTAACATGCATCCTCGTTGCACCTCCTTAGTAAGGCAATCGAAATTTATTATAGAACTTCTGGAGCTAAAGAAACGATTTTCATGAAGTTGTTTTCGCGTAGTTCACGAGCAACTGGTCCGAAAATACGAGTACCACGAGGGCCTTTGTCATCACGAATGATAACACATGCATTTTCGTCAAATTTGATGTAAGAACCATCTGAACGACGAGCACCACTCTTCGTACGAACGATTACTGCTTTAACAACATCACCTTTTTTGACAACGCCACCTGGTGTTGCTTGTTTTACCGTACAAACAATAACATCACCGATATTAGCAGTTTTACGACCAGAACCACCTAATACTTTGATTGTTAATACTTCACGAGCACCAGAGTTGTCAGCAACTTTTAAACGAGATTCTTGTTGGATCACTTATGTTACCTCCCTTCGGAATTAACTATCCGAACAATATTAAATAATGATAGCTTCTTCAACAACTTCTACTAAACGGAAACGTTTTGTAGCAGATAATGGACGAGTTTCCATGATCTTAACGATATCGCCAGTTTTAGCTTGGTTGTTTTCATCATGAGCTTTGAATTTCTTAGAGTATTTTACACGTTTACCGTATAGTGGATGTGTTTTGTATGTTTCAACAAGAACTGTGATAGTTTTATCCATTTTGTCAGAAACAACACGACCAGTATACACTTTACGTTGGTTACGTTCACTCATTCGGTAAACCTCCTCTCTTATTAACGATTATTAGCAGCGAGCTCTCTTTCACGGATAACAGTTTTCATACGAGCGATCGATTTACGAACTTCACGGATGCGAGCAGTGTTTTCTAATTGTCCTGTCGCTAATTGAAAGCGAAGGTTGAATAACTCTTCTTTAAGAGATTTTACTTTTTGTTCAATTTCAGCAGTGGTTAGGTCACGGATTTCATTAGCTTTCATTTGATTCACCACCAATTTCTTCACGTTTTACGAATTTCGTTTTGATCGGTAATTTATGAGAAGCTAAACGTAATGCTTCACGTGCTACCTCTTCAGAAACACCTGAGATTTCAAACATTACTTTACCTGGTTTTACAACTGCTACCCAACCTTCTGGAGCACCTTTACCAGATCCCATACGAACCTCTAGAGGTTTTGCAGTATAAGGCTTAGAAGGGAAGATTTTAATCCAAACTTTTCCGCCACGTTTCATATAACGTGTCATCGCGATACGAGCAGCTTCAATTTGGCGGTTTGTGATCCATGAAGCTTCTAAAGCTTGAATCCCGTACTCACCGAAGTGTACTTCAGTACCGCCTTTAGCGCGACCGCGCATTTTTCCACGGTGCTCTCTGCGATATTTTACGCGTTTTGGCAATAACATAATTAATTTCCTCCTTCCTCAGTTTTCTTCTTAGTAGGAAGAACCTCTCCACGATAGATCCAAACTTTTACGCCTAATTTACCGTAAGTTGTATCAGCTTCAGCTGTTCCATAATCGATATCAGCACGAAGTGTGTGTAGTGGAACTGTTCCTTCGCTATAATGCTCTGCACGTGCGATATCTGCTCCGCCTAGACGACCAGATACTTGTGTTTTGATACCTTGTGCACCAGCACGCATAGCACGTTGGATTGTTTGTTTTTGAGCACGACGGAAAGAAATACGGTTTTCTAATTGACGTGCGATATTTTCAGCAACTAATTTAGCATCTAAATCAGCTTTTTTAATTTCTAAAATGTTGATGTGAACTCTTTTACCAGTTAATTGGTTAAGAGCTTTACGAAGTGCTTCAACTTCCGTACCACCTTTACCGATTACCATACCTGGCTTAGCAGTGTGGATTGTAATATTTACACGGTTAGCTGCACGCTCGATCTCGATTTTAGAAACAGATGCATCACTAAGACGTTTAGTAACATATTCACGAATTTTGATGTCTTCATGTAATAGAGTTGAGTAGTCTTTACCAGCGAACCATTTAGACTCCCAATCACGAATAACTCCAATACGAAGACCGACTGGATTTACCTTTTGACCCACGGATTATCCCTCCTTCTTTTCTGTTAAAATGATTGTGATGTGACTTGTGCGTTTGTTAATTGCACTTGCACGACCCATAGCACGTGGACGGAAACGTTTAAGAGTTGGACCTTCGTTTGCATAAGCTTCAGATACAACTAAGCTATTAATGTCCATTTCATAGTTATGCTCAGCGTTTGCCACTGCTGATTTTAATACTTTCTCTATGATTGGAGAAGCAGCCTTTGGTGTGTGATTTAAAATCGCCACTGCTTCACCTACTTGCTTACCTCGAATAAGATCTAGAACTAAACGAGCTTTACGAGGAGCAATACGAACTGTTCTTGCGACAGCTTTAGATTGTTGCATTTAAATGCCTCCTCTCATTAACGTCTTGTTTTTTTGTCATCACTAGCATGACCTTTGTAAGTACGAGTAGGTGCGAACTCACCTAGTTTATGACCTACCATGTCTTCAGTTACATATACAGGAACATGTTTACGCCCATCATAAACAGCGATAGTGTGACCAATAAATTGTGGGAAAATTGTAGAACGACGAGACCAAGTTTTAATAACTTGCTTTTTATCAGTTTCATTTAACTTTTCAACTTTGTTCATTAAATGATCATCAACAAATGGTCCTTTTTTTAAGCTACGGCCCATGATTGTACCTCCCTTCGCGATCGTGCTACGGTTCGATTGAACCGTAGTTCAATCACGTTATTTTTTACGACGACGCACGATAAACTTATCTGATTTGTTTTTCTTCTTACGAGTCTTAGCTCCAAGAGTTGGTTTACCCCATGGAGACATTGGTGATTTACGTCCGATAGGAGCGCGTCCTTCACCACCACCGTGTGGGTGATCGTTAGGGTTCATTACAGATCCACGAACAGTTGGGCGTTTACCTAACCAGCGAGAACGACCTGCTTTACCAATGTTGATAAGTTCATGTTGTTCGTTACCTACTTGACCTACTGTAGCACGGCAAGTAGCAAGAATCATACGAACTTCACCAGAGTTTAAACGTACAAGAACGTATTTACCTTCTTTACCTAATACTTGAGCAGATGTACCTGCAGAACGAACTAATTGACCACCTTTACCAGGTTTTAATTCGATATTGTGTACCACTGTACCTACAGGAATATTTTGTAATGGAAGTGCATTCCCTACTTTGATATCTGCTTCAGGACCAGACATAACTTCTAGACCTACTTGTAAGTTCTTAGGTGCAAGGATGTATCTTTTTTCACCATCAACATAGTTGATAAGTGCGATGTTTGCAGAACGATTTGGATCGTACTCGATTGTAGCAACGCGTCCTGGTATACCATCTTTGTCGCGTTTGAAATCAATCACACGATATTGGCGTTTGTGTCCACCACCTTGGTGACGAACTGTTAATTTACCTTGGTTATTACGTCCACCCTTTTTGTGAAGAGGTGCAAGTAACGACTTTTCCGGTTGGTCTGTCGTAATTTCAGCAAAATCAGATACTGTCATTCCACGACGACCATTTGAGGTTGGTTTATATTTTTTAATCGCCATATCGATATCCCTCCTTTTCTATTAAAATTAAACTTCGAATAATTCGATTTCTTTGCTATCAGCTGTTAGCTTGATGATCGCTTTACGACGACGGTTAGTTAATCCGCTGTAACGACCAACGCGTTTGAATTTACCTTTATAGTTCATGATGTTTACTTTTTCAACTTTTACGCCAAAGATTGATTCGATCGCATCTTTAACCTCAGTTTTATTAGCCTTAACATCAACTTCAAACGTGTATTTTTTCTCTGACATTAGATCAGTTGAACGTTCAGTGATTACGGGGCGCTTAATAATATCACGAGGATCTTTCATTATGCAAGCACCTCCTCTACTTTTTGCACCGCTGCTTTCGTCATAATCAATTTATCATGGTTAAGTACATCAAGTACGTTAACACCATTAGCAGTAACTACAGTTACTCCTGGGATATTACGTGCTGATAATGCAACATTTTCGTTGTTGTCAGCTGTAACAATTAACGCTTTTTTCTCAACAGAAAGACCTTTTAATACAGAAGCCATTTCTTTTGTTTTTGGTGCGTTAAGTGCTAAGTCTTCTAATACAACGATGTTGTTGTCAACTACTTTAGATGATAAAGCTGATTTGATAGCTAAACGGCGAACTTTTTTAGGTAATTTATAAGCGTATGAACGTGGAGTTGGTCCAAATACAATACCACCACCGCGCCATTGTGGAGAACGGATAGATCCTTGACGAGCACGACCAGTACCCTTTTGACGCCAAGGTTTACGACCTCCGCCTGCTACTTCAGAACGATTTTTTACTTTGTGAGTTCCTTGACGTAAGGAAGCTCTTTGCATGATAACCGCTTCAAATAATACATGCTGATTAGGTTCAATACCAAATACAGAATCATTAAGTTCGATTTCTCCAACATTAGATCCAGCTTGGTTTAATAATGCTACTTTCGGCATTACCCAATTCCTCCTTTCCTAGTGAAATTATTTAGATTTAACTGCGCTTTTCACAGTGATTAGGGCTTTTTTAGGTCCTGGAACGTTACCTTTGATTAATAGTAGGTTGCGTTCTGCATCTACTTTAACTATCTCTAAGTTTTGAACAGTGATACGTTCTCCACCCATACGACCAGGTAATAATTTGTTTTTGAATACACGGTTAGGTGCTACAGGTCCCATTGAACCAGGGCGACGATGGTAACGAGAACCGTGTGACATAGGTCCACGAGATTGTCCGTGACGTTTAATAGCGCCTTGGAAACCTTTCCCTTTAGAAATTCCTGTTACATCTACTGTTTCACCTGCTGTGAAAATATCTACTTTGACTTCTTGACCAACTTCGATTTGCTCTAAGCTTGCTTCACGAAGTTCTTTAACGAAGCGCTTAGGTGCAGTATTAGCTTTCGCAACGTGGCCTTTTTCTGGTTTGTTAGATAGCTTTTCGCGTTTGTCTTCAAAACCTAATTGAACTGCATTGTATCCATCAGTTTCAACAGTTTTCTTTTGAAGAACAACGTTTGGAGTAGCTTCGATAACAGTTACCGGAATTAGATCACCGTTTTCTGCAAATACTTGCGTCATACCAATTTTTCTTCCTAAGATTCCTTTGGTCATGAGTCACACCTCCTAATATCTTTTCTTATTTATTTTAAGAATTATAATTTGATTTCAATGTCAACACCAGACGGTAAGTCCAAACGCATTAATGCATCAACAGTTTGTGGTGTTGGGCTGATGATATCAATTAAACGCTTATGCGTACGCATTTCGAATTGCTCACGAGAATCTTTGTATTTATGAACCGCACGTAGGATTGTGTATACTGATCTTTCAGTTGGTAATGGAATCGGACCAGATACATTTGCACCAGAACGTTTTGCAGTTTCTACAATTTTCTCAGCAGATTGATCAAGAATTCTGTGATCATATGCTTTTAAACGAATACGAATCTTTTGTTTTGCCATTATTTTCCCTCCTTTTCGCCTACTTTCAAAATAGACATTTTCTCCGCAAGAATTTTCCCTACACACGCCATGGCAAAGCGGCCGTGTGTATCGGCAACCTCCTGCTTCATCGCAGTCAAAGACCAACATTGTCTATTATACATAAATCCTATAATAGATGCAAGAAAAACTTTGAAATAACTAGTTTCTTACGCACTTTTCATATTATACATAGAATATATATGAATATCAAGATCATCAGACTTGGTTTAATCTGTAAAAAAATCAACTTATAAAATTCAATTCGATCTACAAATGATTAAGAATTAATTGTCCTAAATTTATTAACTACAATAAAATGATAGCACTGCAAAACTGCCATAAATAAATCTATCAATATTATATAGAAGTGTTATGCGTAAACTTCATTATTTTTCTACACAAAAAAGGTGAGCTTTTTAGCTCACCTTTTTATATCGTAAAGGATTATTCTTGGATTGTAGCAACAACGCCTGCGCCTACAGTACGTCCACCTTCACGGATTGAGAATTTAGTTCCTTCTTCAATCGCGATAGGAGCGATAAGCTCAACAGACATTTCTACGTTATCCCCAGGCATAACCATTTCTACACCTTCAGGAAGTTGGCAGATACCAGTTACATCAGTTGTACGGAAGTAGAACTGAGGACGGTAGTTTGTGAAGAATGGAGTGTGACGTCCACCTTCTTCTTTAGATAATACGTAAACTTCAGCTTTGAACTTAGTGTGTGGAGTGATTGTACCTGGTTTAGCAAGTACTTGACCACGTTGGATATCATCACGAGCAACCCCACGAAGAAGTGCACCGATGTTGTCCCCAGCTTCAGCATAGTCAAGAAGCTTACGGAACATTTCAACACCTGTTACAGTAGTTGATTTTGGCTCTTCAGTTAAACCGATGATGTCGATTACGTCACCAACTTTAACTTGTCCACGCTCAACACGACCTGTAGCAACAGTACCACGACCAGTGATTGAGAATACATCCTCAACCGGCATCATGAATGGTTTGTCAGTGTCACGCTCTGGAGTTGGGATGTACTCATCTACAGCGTTCATAAGCTCGATGATTTTCTCTTCCCACTCAGCATCTCCTTCAAGAGCTTTTAGAGCAGAACCTTTGATTACAGGAACATCATCGCCAGGGAAATCGTACTCAGAAAGTAAGTCACGAACTTCCATTTCAACTAGTTCTAATAATTCTTCGTCATCTACCATGTCACATTTGTTTAAGAATACAACAAGGTAAGGTACACCTACTTGACGAGATAATAGGATGTGCTCACGAGTTTGTGGCATTGGGCCGTCAGCAGCAGATACTACTAGGATCCCACCATCCATTTGTGCAGCACCAGTGATCATGTTTTTGACATAGTCAGCATGTCCTGGGCAGTCAACGTGTGCATAGTGACGAGTATCAGTTTCGTACTCAACGTGTGCAGTTGAGATTGTGATTCCACGCTCACGCTCTTCAGGAGCAGCGTCAATCATATCATATGCCATAGCTGCACCTTTACCACTGCGCTTAGCAAGTACAGTTGTGATTGCAGCTGTTAAAGTTGTTTTACCATGGTCAACGTGTCCGATTGTACCGATATTAGCATGCGTTTTGGAACGGTCGAATTTTTCTTTAGCCATTCTAAAAATCCTCCTTAGAGATTATATTTTTTAGGATATATGTAACAGAAAGTGAATTCATCACTCTCTGTTCTCACATAAGTAGTTATACTTCATAAAAGGGGTAAAAATCAATTACTCACCTTTATTTTTTTTGATAATTTCTTCTGAAACTGATTTTGGTACTTCTTCATAGTGATCAAAGTGCATAGTGAACACACCACGACCTTGAGTACTTGAACGTAATGCAGTAGCATAACCGAACATTTCAGAAAGTGGAATCATTGCACGAACAACTTGTGCATTACCTCGAGCTTCCATACCTTCAACGCGTCCACGACGTGCCGTTACTTGACCCATGATATCACCCATGTACTCTTCAGGCACTACTACTTCAACTTTCATAACAGGCTCTAGAATTACTGGGTTACATTTTGATACAGCGTTTTTAAGTGCTAATGAAGCAGCAACTTTAAACGCCATTTCACTTGAGTCAACATCATGGTAAGATCCGTCAACTAATGCAGCTTTAACATCAACTAATGGATATCCAGCTAATACACCGTTTTGCATTGCATCTTCAAGACCAGCTTGAACAGCAGGTACATATTCACGTGGTACAACACCACCAACGATTTTGTTTTCGAACTCAAAACCTTTACCTTCTTCATTTGGTTCAAACTCGATCCACACGTGTCCAAATTGTCCACGACCACCAGATTGACGAGCGAATTTACCTTCAACTTTTGCACCCTGGCGGAATGTTTCACGATAAGCAACCTGTGGAGCACCTACATTAGCTTCTACTTTGAATTCACGTTTCATACGATCAACAAGAATATCTAAGTGAAGCTCACCCATACCAGCAATGATCGTTTGACCAGTTTCTTGATCAGTATGAGCTCTAAATGTTGGATCTTCCTCTTGAAGCTTTTGTAAAGCAGTTGTCATTTTATCTTGGTCTGCTTTAGATTTTGGTTCAACAGAAAGTTGGATAACTGGCTCTGGGAATTCCATTGACTCTAGGATAACAAGGTTTTTGTCGTCACATAGAGTATCACCAGTAGTTGTATCTTTCAAACCTACAGCTGCTGCAATATCTCCAGCGTATACTTCAGAGATTTCTTCACGGCTGTTTGCGTGCATTTGAAGGATACGACCTACACGTTCACGTTTACCTTTAGTAGAGTTTTGGATGTATGATCCAGAACTTAATGTACCAGAGTATACACGGAAGAATGTAAGTTTACCAACATAAGGGTCTGTCATTACTTTAAATGCTAATGCAGCAAATGGACCCTCATCGCTAGATTCACGAGTAACTTCTTCATCTGTGTCAGGAACAGTACCTTTGATCGCTGGTACGTCTAATGGAGATGGAAGATAATCGATAACAGCATCTAGCATTTTTTGAACACCTTTGTTTTTGAAAGCAGATCCGCAGATTACTGGATAAAAATCAACGTTAACAGTACCTTTACGAATCGCTGCTTTAAGCTCTTCGTTTGTGATTTCTTCACCACCAAGGTATCTTTCCATTAGATCTTCATCAAGTTCAGCTACTGCTTCAACTAAGCTTTCACGGTATTCGTTCGCTTGGTCTTGGTATTCTTCAGGAATGTCTCTAACTTCAATGTCAGTACCTAAATCATTACCATAGAACGTAGCAGTCATTTCAACTAAGTCAATGATTCCTTCAAATTGATCTTCCGCACCAATTGGTAATTGGATTGGGTGAGCATTCGCTTGAAGGCGTTCATGCAAAGTTTTAACAGAGTATAGGAAGTCCGCACCGATTTTGTCCATTTTATTAACGAACACAACACGTGGTACTCCATAAGTTGTAGCTTGACGCCAAACTGTTTCTGTTTGAGGTTCAACACCTGATTGAGCATCAAGAACTGCTACTGCACCATCAAGTACTCGAAGTGAACGTTCAACCTCAACTGTGAAGTCTACGTGTCCTGGAGTATCGATGATGTTTACACGGTGGCCTTTCCACTGTGCAGTTGTCGCAGCAGAAGTGATCGTAATTCCACGTTCTTGTTCTTGCTCCATCCAGTCCATCTGAGATGCACCTTCATGAGTTTCACCAATTTTATGAATACGACCAGTGTAATAAAGAACACGCTCAGTTGTTGTTGTTTTACCAGCATCAATGTGAGCCATGATCCCAATATTACGAGTATTTGCTAAGGAGAACTCTCTTGCCATTGGGTAATTTCTCCTTCCTTATAGGAATTTTAGTGTATTTAGGGTATATTGATTACCAACGATAGTGAGCAAATGCTTTATTTGCTTCAGCCATTTTGTGAGTATCTTCACGTTTCTTAACTGCTGCACCAGTGTTGTTAGCAGCGTCAAGGATTTCGTTAGCTAAACGCTCTTCCATCGTTTTTTCTCCACGAAGACGTGCGTAATTTACTAACCAACGAAGACCAAGTGTAGTACGACGGTCTGGACGAACTTCTACTGGTACTTGGTAGTTAGCACCACCTACACGGCGAGCTTTTACTTCAAGAACTGGCATGATGTTTTTAAGTGCTTGTTCAAACACTTCCATAGGCTCATTGCCAGTACGTTCTTTAATTAGATCGAATGCATTGTAAAGTACAGATTGTGCTTTACCTCTTTTTCCGTCGATCATAATTCTGTTTACTAAACGAGTAACAAGCTTTGAATTGTAAATTGGATCTGGTAGTACATCTCTTTTTGCTACAGGACCTTTACGTGGCATGTTATGTCCTCCCTTCATTTTAGGTTTATATTTTCATATTTCTTATTGATTATTTCTTTGCTGCTTTAGGACGTTTTGTACCGTATTTTGAACGGCCTTGCATACGACCATCAACACCAGCAGTATCTAACGCACCACGAACGATGTGATAACGTACCCCCGGTAAGTCTTTTACACGTCCTCCACGGATAAGAACAACACTGTGCTCTTGTAGGTTGTGGCCAATACCAGGAATGTATGCTGTAACTTCAATTCCGTTTGTTAAACGAACACGAGCATATTTACGAAGCGCTGAGTTTGGTTTCTTTGGCGTCATCGTACCAACACGAGTACATACACCACGTTTTTGAGGTGATGATACGTTTGTTTGCTCTTTTTTGAAGCTGTTGTAACCTTTGTTTAATGCAGGTGATTTAGATTTCTCTATTTTGCTTACGCGACCTTTACGCACTAATTGATTAATAGTAGGCATTATCGTTTTCCTCCCTTCATAACTTAATACCACACATCCAGGTGGTTCATATTTAGGCAAAAACAAAGTTTCTGCAAAAATAATCTTGCAAAAACATCTTTTTTCACCGGATTATAGCTACAGCTGCAGCTCCTACTTCTATTCCGCAAGCTTTCCCAAGCTTTTTCATAGATTCAACTTTAATTAAGGGTACTTGCTGTTGCTCTGCTGTTTGAACGACTTTTTGAACAACTCGTTCATCAGCGTCTTCAGCAATTACTATTTCCTTAACATTATTGTTTAAGAGAGCTTTAACTGATTGCTTAGTACCAACAATGATTTCGTTTGCCTGTGATACTTTATCATAAGACATAATCAAATATCCTCCAAAGCAACAGGTTTAAGATTGAGCACCTTGAATATAGTAACATTGAAGATGATAGATGTCAACACGCATTAAAAAAACTTTATTTACCTTTTTCTGCATGATTCGTCTGATCATTCATTTAGTATAGCTCACAGAGGGAAAACCCTCTTGTGAGCTATGTTAGATATATTAATCGACAGAAACAACTTCCTCAGTTTGTTCTACCTTCGCAATTGGTTCTGCCTGACGATATCTCGGCATACCAGTTCCTGCAGGGACAAGTTTACCAATGATAACATTTTCTTTTAATCCTAGTAATTCATCACGTTTTCCTTTAATTGCTGCATCTGTAAGAACACGTGTTGTTTCTTGGAATGATGCTGCAGATAAGAAAGAATCTGTTTCTAGTGATGCTTTTGTAATACCAAGTAACACTGGACGGCCTGTTGCAGGACGTTTACCATCTAACAGAACTTGTTTATTAGCATCAGTAAATTGATGAACATCTAGTAATGTACCTGGTAGTACGTCTGTATCTCCTGCGTCCATAACTCGAACTTTGCGAAGCATTTGACGTACCATAACCTCTACGTGTTTATCCCCAATTTCTACCCCTTGCATACGGTATACTTTTTGAACTTCACGTAGCAAATATTGTTGAACAGCTTGAAGATCTTTTACTTTTAATAGTTCTTTTGGATCAATTGAACCTTCTGTTAAGACTTGACCACTCTCAATCTTATCACCTTGAGTAACTTTTAGTCTTGCATTATACGGTGCTGTATAAGAGCGAGATTCTACTTCACCTTGAATGACAATCTCTTGCTGTTTATCACGAACCTCATTGATTTCAGCTACAACACCATTAATTTCAGAAATGATCGCTTGACCTTTAGGATTTCTAGCTTCAAAAAGCTCCTGGATACGAGGTAAACCTTGAGTGATATCATCTCCGGCAACCCCACCAGTATGGAATGTACGCATTGTTAACTGTGTACCTGGTTCACCGATAGATTGCGCAGCGATAATACCAACTGCTTCTCCAACTTCTACTTCGCTACCAGTTGCAAGGTTTCTACCGTAACATTTTTTACAAACACCATGTCTAGTGTTACATGTAAATGCAGAGCGAATCCAAACCTTATCAATGCCCGCATTGATAATTTCAACAGCAATATCTTCTGTTATTAATTCATTTTCGTCTACGATTACAGCACCTGTTTCAGGATGCTTAACAGCCTTACGGCAATAACGGCCGATTAGACGCTCATCAAGCTTTTCGATAATTTCTGTGCCTTCTCTGATTGCCTCTGCTAAAATACCACGATCTGTTCCACAATCATCATCACGAATAATAACATCTTGTGCAACATCAACAAGTCGGCGAGTTAGGTAACCTGAGTCAGCTGTCTTAAGCGCAGTATCCGCAAGACCTTTACGGGCACCATGTGTAGAGATGAAGTACTCTAATACCGTTAATCCTTCACGGAAACTAGATTTGATTGGTAACTCAATAATACGTCCAGCCGGGTTGGCCATTAGACCACGCATACCAGCAAGCTGAGTAAAGTTAGATGCATTACCACGGGCACCTGAGTCACTCATCATAAAGATTGGGTTACGTTTATCAAGGGATGCCATTAGCTTTCCTTGGATTGTATCCTTAGCTGCACTCCAAATGGAGATAACACGTTCATAGCGCTCGTCTTCAGTAATTAAACCTCTTCGGAACTGCTTTAACACATTGTCTACTTTAGTTTGTGCTTCACTAATGATTTCTTGTTTTTCTTTTAAAACGATGATATCAGATACACCAACGGTAATACCTGCTTTTGTTGAATATCTAAATCCAAGATTCTTCATGCGATCAAGCATTTTTGAAGTCTCAGTAATATGGAACTTCTTAAAGATCTCGGCGATAATCTTACCTAGAATACCTTTTTTGAATGGAGGTATTTCTTCTAGGGTTGAGATATGTTCTTTCACATTAACAGTTGGATCAATAAAATACTTTTCAGGAGTTTTCTCCTCAATGTTTTCTTTAGTTGGCTCATTCATGTAAGGGAATGATTCAGGTAAAATTTCATTGAAAATTAACTTACCAACTGTTGTAACAAGAAGCATTTTATTTTGTTCTTCTGTAAATGTTTGCTTGTTTAATGAAGATGCATGAACAGCTACGCGTGTATGTAAGTGAACATACCCGTTCTGATAAGCAAGCAATGCTTCATCTGTATCTTTAAAGATCATTCCTTCACCAATCGCGCCAGCACGCTCAAGTGTTAAGTAATAGTTACCTAATACCATATCCTGTGAAGGTGTAACAACCGGTTTTCCATCCTTAGGGTTAAGGATGTTTTGTGCAGCAAGCATTAAAATACGTGCTTCAGCTTGAGCCTCAGCAGAAAGCGGTACGTGAACGGCCATTTGGTCACCATCAAAGTCTGCGTTATAAGCAGTACATACAAGAGGGTGAAGGCGGATTGCACGACCTTCTACAAGTGTAGGTTCAAATGCTTGAATACCTAATCTATGCAGAGTAGGGGCGCGGTTAAGCAATACTGGATGTTCTTTAATAACAGATTCCAATACATCCCATACTTCTGGTTGAACTCTCTCAATTTTTCGTTTAGCACTTTTTATGTTATGTGCTAATCCTTTTTCAACGAGTTCCTTCATAACAAATGGCTTAAATAATTCAAGAGCCATCTCTTTTGGTAATCCGCATTGGTACATTTTTAAATTTGGACCAACAACGATAACAGAACGTCCTGAATAGTCGACACGTTTACCTAATAGATTTTGACGGAAACGCCCTTGCTTCCCTTTAAGCATATGGGACAGTGATTTTAATGGACGGTTTCCTGGTCCTGTTACAGGACGACCGCGACGACCATTATCAATTAGAGCATCTACTGCTTCCTGAAGCATACGCTTTTCATTCTGAACAATAATGCTAGGAGCTCCAAGATCTAATAAACGTTTTAAACGGTTATTACGGTTAATAACACGTCTGTATAAATCATTTAAATCAGAAGTTGCAAAACGCCCACCATCAAGTTGCACCATAGGACGTAATTCAGGTGGTATAACAGGTAGTACATCAAGGATCATCCATGACGGATCATTTCCTGAGTTACGGAAAGCTTCAAGCACTTCTAATCGCTTGATCGCACGTGTTCTACGTTGTCCTTGAGCTGTTTTTAATTCTTCTTTTAACGTATCAACTTCTTTATCAAGATCAATATCTGATAAAAGTTTTTTAATAGCTTCAGCACCCATTGATGCTTGGAAAGTATTACCATACTTCTCACGGTAAGCTCTATATTCTTTTTCAGATAACAGTTGTTTCTTCTCTAATGGAGTATCTCCCGTTTCAGTCGTAACGTAAGAAGCAAAATAAATGACTTCCTCTAGAGCACGCGGAGACATATCTAACACTAATCCCATACGGCTAGGAATTCCTTTAAAGTACCAAATATGAGATACAGGAGCTGCTAGCTCAATGTGTCCCATTCTTTCACGACGAACTTTTGCACGAGTTACTTCTACTCCACAGCGATCACAAACTACACCTTTGTAACGAACTCTTTTATATTTACCGCAATGACATTCCCAATCTTTTGTTGGTCCAAAAATACGTTCGCAAAACAGACCATCTTTCTCAGGTTTTAATGTACGGTAATTGATTGTTTCTGGTTTCTTAACTTCACCAAAGGACCAAGAACGAATCTTGTCAGGTGAAGCCAAGCCGATGCTCATATATTCAAAATTATTTACATCTATCAAGGGGCCTACCTCCCTTTTCGTCTTCAGGTTATACCCTAATTTAAGTACAATTTATTGAGTTTTAGAATGCTATTATAAACGAAAAAATGTATGTACCTAGAGATGAAATTTTATGAACGGAGCGGATGATTACCTCTCCGTTCATTCATTTACATCATGTTAGGCTTTTTCACTAAATTATTCTTTCGCTACAGTATCTTTTTCTAATTCTTCAACTTCTGGCTCAGGTTCTACTTGTTCATTGACAGAAAGACCTTCAGCTTGTTGTGTATCGTCATCATCATCAAGGTCTCTCATTTCAATTTCTTGCTCATCACTTGAAAGCATTTTAACATCCATACCTAAACTTTGAAGTTCTTTTATTAATACTTTGAATGACTCTGGAACACCTGGTTCTGGTACATTCTCACCTTTTACGATGGCTTCATATGTTTTCACACGACCAACAACATCATCCGATTTTACAGTCAAAATCTCTTGTAATGTGTATGCAGCACCATATGCCTCAAGTGCCCAAACCTCCATTTCACCGAAACGTTGACCACCGAACTGTGCTTTACCACCTAATGGTTGTTGTGTAACTAATGAATAAGGTCCAGTTGAACGAGCATGTAATTTATCGTCAACCATGTGAGCAAGTTTGATCATGTACATAATACCTACAGAAACACGATTATCAAACGGCTCACCTGTACGACCATCATATAGCACTGTTTTAGCATCTCGTGCCATACCAGCTTCTTCTAATGTTGACCATACATCTTCTTCACGCGCACCATCAAATACAGGTGATGCAACATGAATACCTAATCGACGAGCAGCCATACCTAAATGCAATTCTAACACCTGACCGATATTCATACGAGAAGGTACCCCTAATGGATTTAACATGATATCCACTGGTGTTCCATCTGGTAAATATGGCATATCTTCTTCAGGAAGAATTCTTGAGATAACCCCTTTGTTACCATGTCGTCCCGCCATCTTATCTCCTTCTGAGATTTTACGCTTTTGGACGATATATACACGGACTAATTGGTTAACACCTGGTGGTAATTCATCACCATCTTCACGGTTAAAGACTTTAACATCTAAGATGATTCCTTCTCCGCCATGTGGTACGCGTAATGATGTATCACGTACTTCTCGAGCCTTTTCTCCGAAGATTGCATGTAAAAGTCTTTCCTCTGCTGTTAGCTCAGTTACACCTTTAGGAGTAACCTTACCTACAAGCAGATCTCCATCTTTTACTTCTGCACCAATACGAATAATTCCGCGCTCATCTAAGTTTCTTAGCGCATCCTCCCCAACGTTCGGGATATCGCGTGTAATTTCTTCAGGTCCTAATTTTGTATCACGAGACTCTGACTCATATTCTTCGATGTGTATAGAAGTGTATACATCATCTTTTACAAGTCTTTCACTCATGATGATAGCATCCTCGTAGTTATAACCATCCCATGTCATGAAGGCAACCATTACGTTTCTTCCTAGCGCAAGTTCTCCTTTTTCCATAGATGGACCGTCCGCAAGGATTTCACCTTTTACAACTTCATCACCTTCACTAACGATCGGGCGTTGGTTGTAACAAGTACCTTGGTTAGAACGAACAAACTTCAATAAGCTATATTTATCTAAATTACCTTTTACCTTTTGACCATCCACTTCTTCATAACGACGAACCCACACGTTTTTTGCTTCCACACGCTCAACAACACCAGGGTATTTACAGATAACAGCTGCTCCTGAGTCTTTACCAGAAACATATTCCATACCTGTTCCAACGATTGGAGCTTCAGGATTCATTAGCGGAACTGCTTGACGTTGCATGTTCGCACCCATTAACGCACGGTTTGAGTCATCGTTTTCTAAGAACGGAATACAAGCAGTCGCAGCAGAAACTACTTGCTTTGGAGATACATCCATGTAATCAATTCGATCTTTATTGACAACTGTATTTTCCCCACGGAAACGAGCAACGATATCATCATCAATAAATGATCCATCATCTGCTAATCTTGCGTTTGCTTGGGCAACAACATAGTTATCCTCTTCATCAGCAGTTAGATAATCGATTCTAGACGTTACCTTTCCGGTTTCAGGATCAACTCTACGGTAAGGAGTTTCGATGAAACCAAAACGGTTAACTTTTGCATATGAAGAAAGTGAGTTGATTAAGCCGATATTCGGGCCCTCTGGAGTCTCAATCGGACACATACGACCATAGTGAGAATAGTGAACGTCACGAACCTCAAATCCTGCGCGCTCACGAGTTAAACCACCTGGTCCAAGTGCTGATAAACGACGTTTATGAGTTAACTCAGCTAAAGGATTTGTTTGATCCATGAACTGAGATAATTGAGAACTACCAAAGAATTCTTTAATAGACGCAATAACCGGGCGAATATTAATTAATTGCTGCGGCGTAATCGTGTTTGTATCTTGAATAGACATTCTTTCACGAACAACACGTTCCATTCTTGATAAACCAATTCTAAATTGGTTTTGTAAAAGCTCACCAACAGAACGTAATCGACGATTTCCTAGGTGATCGATATCATCCGTATCACCTACACCATGTAATAGGTTAAAGAAGTAACTAATTGACGCTAAAATATCAGCAACTGTGATGTTTTTAACAGCCTCTTCTACGTAAGCATTACCTAGTACATTAATGACCTTTTCACCTTCTGGGTCATTTGGTGCATAAATCTTGATAGATTGGATCGTTACCTCTTCTTCAATAACCCCGCCTGATGGTTGTTCTTTCTTAAATCCTACACCATTTTCTAGGTTTGGAAGAATACGATCAAGCGTTCTTCTATCAATCATTGCGCCTTTTTCTGCAATAATTTCACCTGTTTCAGGATCTACCAGTGTTTCAGCTAATCTTTGGTTGAAAAGGCGATTCTTAATATGAAGCTTTTTATTAATTTTATAACGACCAACATTCGCTAGATCATAGCGCTTTGGATCAAAAAATCTTGAATCTAATAAACTCTTGGCATTATCCACAGTTGGTGGCTCACCTGGACGAAGACGCTCATAGATTTCAAGCAATGCCTTCTCCGTACTTTCCGTATTATCTTTATCAAGAGTATTACGTAAGTACTCATTTTCACCTAGTAAATCGATGATTTCTTGATCAGAGCCAAACCCAAGAGCACGTAAAAGAACAGTTACTGGTAATTTACGCGTACGATCAATACGTACATAAACAACATCTTTTGCATCTGTTTCATATTCTAACCAAGCTCCACGGTTTGGGATAACAGTTGCAGTAAAGCCTTTTTTACCATTTTTATCGACTTTACCACTGTAATAAACACTTGGTGAACGGACAAGCTGAGACACGATAACGCGCTCTGCTCCATTAATCACAAATGTTCCTGTTTCAGTCATGAGAGGGAAATCTCCCATAAAGACATCCTGATCTTTTACTTCACCAGTTTCCTTGTTAATCAAACGCACCTTCACACGTAATGGCGCAGAATAGGTAACATCGCGCTCTTTTGATTCCTCTACAGGATACTTAGGATCTCCCAAGCTATAATCAATAAACTCTAGCGAGAGGTTACCAGTGAAATCCTCAATAGGAGAAATATCTTGAAACATTTCTCTTAAGCCCTCATCAAGAAACCACTGATAGGAAGAGGTTTGAATCTCAATAAGATTTGGTAATTCTAACACTTCACTAATGCGTGCATAACTTCTACGTTGGCGGTGTCGTCCATACTGAACTAGTTGACCTGTCAACTCATTCACCCCTCAAATCAAGCGTAATAGGTTTTGCGTCGTACCATATGTATACCTTTTTTTTAGACAGACGAATAAGAGAACTCACATATGATCATTCTCTTTACACATAATATCTTAATATACTACCAATAAAAAATCTGAAATAAAAACATAGGAAATTCTAGTACAGACGCAAGGAAAAAACAAAAAATAAAAAGGGTTTCTAGTAAGAAAACCACAATTTAAAACGTACTTTTGATTTTATAAGTATCTCCAAAAAACTATCCTTTATACATCATTTTCCTCAAAAAATAGATAGTTATGGAAATTATATATTGGCATTTTATAATACTAACACAACAGAAATTTAGAGTCAACATTTTTTAGCTTTAATGATATAATAGCCTTTTTTCTTGTCTACTACATCTACCTCTGAAAACATTTCATTCAACTTATCTACTGCCGAGGGAGCTCCTTGCTTCTTTTGGATCACAACCCACAACTCCCCTTTATCAGATAAATGATCAAAACTTTTCTCAAAAATCTGATGGACAACCTTTTTCCCGGCACGTATGGGCGGGTTTGTCAATATCGCAGCATACCTTTGGATATCTTGTACATTCTCAAATAGATTACTTTGAAAAATCGAAACATCTTCAATTTTATTTAATTCAGCATTATCTTTTGCTAGTTCTACTGCACGCTCATTAATATCAATCATATCTACATGCCTGTTAAAATGTTTTGCAATCGCAAGACCAATTGGACCGTATCCACATCCAACATCTAAAATATCTCCTTCAATTTCAGGAAGATTAAATGATTCTATTAAAAGACGGGAACCAAAATCTACTTCATTTTTAGAGAACACCCCACGATCACTTTGAAATGTAAAGAGGTGACCTTTTAACGTAAACGACCAAGTCTTTCGTTCACTTTGTACAGTAGGTTTTTCTGAATAATAATGATCACTCATGCTAGTTCCTCCTCTTTCAAAATTATAGGATTTACATAACAGCTTCATTTTATACAATGTATTTTTTGATATATAAAAAGCCCGCCTTTGTCGGCGAGCTTTTTATACATTTATATGAATTACTTAACTTCTACAGAAGCTCCAACTTCTTCAAGTTTAGCTTTTAATTCTTCAGCTTCTTCTTTAGAAACGCCTTCTTTAAGTGGTTTTGGAGCGTTGTCTACTAATTCTTTAGCTTCTTTTAAGCCTAAGCCAGTAGCTTCACGTACCACTTTGATAACTTTGATTTTTTGTCCGCCAGCACTTGCAAGTACTACGTCAAATTCAGTTTGTTCTGCAGCAGCTTCGCCACCAGCAGCACCAGCAACAGCTATAGGAGCTGCAGCAGTTACACCAAACTCTTCTTCGATTGCTTTAACTAAGTCGTTTAATTCTAAAACAGTCATATTCTTAACTGCTTCAATGATTTGTTCTTGAGTCATTATAATTTCCTCCTTGTTTTTCCAATTAATAGTTTATTGTCAAGCACATACAAGTTCGTTCGAATTAAGCACCTTGTTCTTCTTTTTGATCTGCAACTGCTTTTGTAGCAAGTGCAAAGTTGCGAATAGGAGCTTGAAGAACGCTAAGCAACATAGAAAGTAAGCCTTCGCGTGATGGAAGTTCAGCAAGAGCTTTCACTTCTTCAACAGACGCAACATTACCTTCGATAACACCAGCTTTAATTTCAAGAGCTTCATGCTTTTTAGCAAAATCATTAATGATTTTTGCTGGAGCAACAACGTCATCGTTACTGAAAGCAATCGCGTTAGGTCCAGTTAAAACATCGTTAAGACCAGTAAGCTCAGCTTGCTCAACAGCACGGCGAGTCATTGTATTTTTGTAAACTTTGAAGTCGATTCCTGCGTCACGTAATTGCTTACGTAATTCAGTTACTTCACCAACAGTTAATCCACGGTAATCTACAACGATCGTAGATTTACTTTCACGGAACTTGGTAGAAATTTCTTCTACTATCTGTTTCTTTTGTTCGATAATTGCACTCATTGTTACACCTCCTGTAGATTCATGTAACACTAGTACCGTTCGGTGATGGTCATTGAAAAACCTCCACGTTAGACATGGAGGTTTTGTATATACAATAAGCAAAACATGCTTTATTCGTAAATACACCTCGGTAGGATATTTAAGCTAAATGCACCTACTGTCTACGGTATAGCGATATTCATTTAAACAACATTGATTATTATATATAAACTTCTTTACGAAGTCAATAGTTATTATTTTACAACGAAGCTTGAAGAATCTACTTTTACTCCAGGTCCCATAGTAGAAGTAGCATTTACGCTCTTCATGTAAGTACCTTTAGCTGCAGACGGCTTAGCTTTTAATAAAGTTTCATAAACTGTTGTGAAGTTCTCAACTAGTTTGCTATCTTCAAATGAAACTTTTCCGATTGGCACATGGATGATACCAGCTTTATCAAGACGGTATTCAACTTTACCAGCTTTGATTTCATTAACTGCTTTTGTTACATCAAAAGTAACTGTTCCAGTTTTAGGGTTTGGCATTAAACCTTTTGGTCCTAATACGCGACCTAATTTACCAACTTCACCCATCATGTCAGGCGTAGCAACGATTACGTCAAATTCAAACCAACCTTGTTGGATTTTATTGATGTAATCAGCATCTCCTACATAATCAGCACCAGCTGCTTCAGCTTCTTTCGCTTTTTCACCTTTAGCAAATACTAAAACACGTTGAGTTTTACCAGTACCATTTGGAAGTACTACTGCTCCACGGATTTGTTGATCTGCTTTCTTTGGATCTACTCCTAAACGGAACGCAACTTCTACAGTCGCATCAAATTTAGCTACACTAGTCTTTTTAACTAGTTCGATTGCCTCTTGTACCGGATAGAACTTAGAACGGTCAACAAGTTTAGCAGCTTCTAAAAACTTTTTACCTTTTTTAGCCATTTTTATTTCCTCCTTAGTGGTTTTAGCGGAATAACCTCCCACGAATAAAGGTTGCGAACTTGTTTTTAAGCAAACTCGCAACCCCCTAAAACATCCTAGACTAACTAAATATTAGTCTTCGATAACGATACCCATACTACGTGCAGTACCTTCAACCATACGCATTGCCGCTTCAACGCTTGCTGCGTTTAAGTCAGGCATTTTTGTTTCAGCGATTTCACGTACTTTGTCACGTTTAACAGTCGCTACTTTATTACGGTTTGGTTCACCAGAACCAGACTCAATTCCAGCTGCTTTCTTAAGTAATACAGCAGCAGGTGGAGTTTTCGTAATAAATGTAAATGAACGGTCCTCGAATACCGTGATTTCAACTGGAATGATTAAACCAGCTTGATCAGCTGTACGAGCGTTAAACTCTTTACAGAATCCCATGATATTAACACCAGCTTGACCTAATGCAGGACCAACTGGTGGAGCTGGATTAGCTTTAGCTGCAGGAATTTGCAATTTTACAATTTTAATTACTTTTTTAGCCACGAGACACACCTCCTTAAGTCCGTGATGTGGTAAATGGGTTATAACCCTCCCACTCATCTAACCATTCATTAAGAATGGTAAAATTAGGGCAACTCACATCGAGTTTACCTACCCTTATACATTCAGAAATGAATATTTCTGATCATAATTACATCTCAAACCTTTGAGACATACTGACCTATGAAATATTACCACTTTTCGTAAATGATTTCAAGTTTTTTTACATCATAATTTCGTAACTTGCGCAAAATCTAATTCTACCGGTGTTTCACGACCAAACATATTAACAAGAACTTTTAATTTATTTTTGTCATGATCAATTTCTTCAATTGAGCCTGTATAGTTAGCAAATGGACCTTCAGTGACTTTGACAGTTTCATTTAATTCAAAATCAATTTCCACACGACGCTCATCCATACCCATGCGTTTTAAAATAAAATTAACTTCGTCCGGTAAAAGTGGTGTTGGTTTTGAACCATGGCCAGCAGATCCAACAAACCCTGTTACACCTGGTGTATTTCTCACAACGTACCAAGAGTCATCTGTCATGACAATTTCAACTAAGACATAACCAGGGAATACCTTTTTCTTTACAACTTTTTTCTTGCCGTCCTTTATATCTGTTTCTTCCTCTTCAGGTACAACTACGCGAAAGATTTTATCTTCCATACCCATCGATTCTACACGCTTCTCAAGATTTGCTTTTACTTTATTTTCATAGCCTGAATAAGTGTGCACTACATACCAATTCTTTTCCATAGCTTCAGGACAATTTGTCCTTCCCTCCCCACAATAGGTTAATCAACAATCTATTTCACTAGTCCAAAAGCGCTGGAGCTAGATATCCAACACTTTTACAAAGTTAAACAAATTTATTATTTTTTATACAATGAAAAAACCCGTTTAACGGGTTTTGCAGACAAAGTTTAATATTTTCTATTATAGCACGATTTTCCATTTGTTATTCAAAAAACAAACGAATTAAAGAAGAAATACCTAGGTCAATAACCGCAAAGAACACTGCTACAAACGTCACAGTTGAAACAACCGTAATTGTATACTTTGTTAGCTCTTTACCTTTAGGCCAACTAACCTTTTTCATTTCACGAGTAACATCTCGGAAAAAACTAATTAAACGTTGCATTGAGCTACCTCCAGGAATAATAGGGAAACTTCGTGTAAGAAATAAAATAAGGGCTATTTTGTCTCACGGTGGTTTGTATGCGAATTACATACCTTGCAAAATTTCTTGACGTCTAATCGGTCATTTGAACTAGTTGTGTTTTTCATCGTAGTATAGTTTCGACTTCCACACGATGTACATGCCATAATGATTTTCTTTCGCATGTCGTCACCTACCGCAACATAATATTCTTTAAAACTGTATCATAGTAAAATTTTTTCGTCAATAAACGATAAAATCAATCTATCTCTTGTTTATAAACTAATTTCTCTTAATTCTAAATAACGCTCTAGCTTTCTCTTTACTCGCTGGAGTGCATTATCAATCGATTTCACATGGCGATCCAATTCTTCTGAAATTTCATGATAAGATCTGCCATCTAAGTAAAGAACTAAAACTTTTCGCTCGAGATCACTTAATAATTCTCCCATTTTTACCTCAATATCATCAAATTCTTCTTGATTAATAATGAGTTCTTCTGGATCCATTACTTTTGCACCGGTAATAACATCCATAAGTGTCCGATCGGATTCTTCGTCATATATTGGCTTGTCCAATGAAACATAGGAATTTAGTGGAATATGTTTTTGGCGAGTTGCAGTTTTGATTGCGGTAATAATTTGCCTTGTAATACATAATTCGGCAAATGCTTTAAATGAAGTGAGCTTGTCCTCCTTAAAGTCACGAATTGCTTTGTATAAGCCAATCATTCCTTCTTGGATAATATCCTCTCTATCAGCTCCGATTAAAAAATAAGATCTTGCCTTCGCTCGAACAAAATTGCGATATTTTGTAATTAAAAAGTCAAGTGCTTCACTTTCCCCTTCGTGAACAAGTTCAACTATTTGTTCGTCTTCCAATAATTCTAATTCTTCCTTGTTGACTTTATCCTTGTTGATTGGTGAATTCAAGCCGATCCCCCCGACCGCACGCAAGATAACAATATTATACAGTATTAATTTTGTAAGCGTCAACTAACTATAAATCGCCCCTGCGCCATTTCTCCAGTTTTTCCATAACATCCTCAGGAATGGCGATTTTTGACGAAGGTCGTTTCTCCTCTATTTTCTTCACTTTATGTTGAATTCTATTTTCAATCGAATTCATTTCATTTAATAGTTCCCTTGCGGATTTCCTCAATGCTCCCTGACCAAATATTGCCCATTGTTCAGTAAAATCAGATGTTGCTACATGAACCTGTGTCTTGATATTACTTAATGAAATGGCCAGCTTTTCGATTCTTTCATCCGCTGTTTCGTTTTCTCGGGTAAAAATGACCTCAACCCGGTGATTCTTTTGTTTTTTCTCGATCCCCTTTACCATATGGGCATCAAAAACGATAATAACTCTAAAGCCTGTATATGCTTGGTACTCAGCCATTTTTTCAATCAATAGATCACGCGCTTCGGCCAATCCATTTTTCTTAAGCTTCTGTAAGTCAGGCCAAGCACCTATAATGTTATATCCATCCACTAATAGGATATCCATTTCACACTACTCCCCTAAAGGATATCGCTTTCTGTATACCTCATACATTAAAAGACTAGCTGCTACTGATGCGTTTAGTGATGTTACATGGCCAACCATCGGCATCTTAATAAGAAAATCACATTTTTCCTTAATTAATCGACCAATTCCTTTTCCCTCACTGCCTATAATCAAGGCCAAGGACATCTTACCATCAAGGTTCCGATAGTCATCTGCCCCTTTTGCATCTGTCCCGACTATCCAAACTCCTTTACCTTTTAACTCATCAATGGTTCTTGCCATATTTGTAACTCTAGCAACAGGTATGTGTTCAATTGCCCCTGTTGATGATTTTGCAACGGTTGCTGTGAGCCCTACAGCTCTTCGCTTTGGAATTACAATCCCATGTGCGCCAACAGCATCTGCTGTTCTCATAATAGACCCTAAATTGTGAGGATCTTCTATTTCATCTAAAAGCAACAGAAATGGTGATTCTCCCCGTTCTTCCGCTACTTTCAAGATATCATCAACATGAACATACTCATAAGCAGCAACTTGTGCAACAACACCTTGATGATTCCCTTCAACCATCTGGTCGATTTTCTTTTTGGGAACAAAGTTAATGGTGATTCCTCTTTCTTTCGCTAACTTTGTAATCTGCTGTGCTTGTCCTTTTAATGAGTTTTCAGCTACCCAAATTTTATTAATATCTCGCGATGATTTTAGCACTTCAATCACAGGATTCCGTCCTATAATAAAATCTTCACTCATGTTAACCCTCCTTTTCACCGTCAACAAATTCAAAGGATTTCTGAATCAATTCCTCAAGACGTTCGTGTTTTTTCTCTAAATATAAGTACCCAATTAAAGCTTCAAAGGATGTACTATAACGATAGGTTTGGACATTTGTATTTTTGGGAATCGTTCCCGATTTTGCATTTCTTCCACGTCTTAAAACAGCTACTTCCTCTTCAGAAAAAATTTCTTGTGAATAAAAATGGTGCAAAACACTTGCCTGTGCCTTGGCTGACACAAATCTCTTCGCCTGATTATGTAGCTGGTTTGGCCTAATAGTTCCTTTTGCTAAAAGATAATGCCTAACATAAATCTCAAAAACAGCATCACCTATATATGCCAAAGCCAAGCTATTTAAATGCTTAGAGTCTTTTATTGTCTTAACATCTAAAAACATGCTGGTCCTCTTTTCTTAAAATCATGGCAGTATTAGAAAAGCGCAATCGCCGTACAAACTAAGAGGAGCATCGACTAAAGATAAAGCGAGACTTCCATTAGAGGCTTTATCCTAGTGGATAGCGAGAATCTTACCAGACTTTTACCGGGCCGTTAACTCTCACACTATGTTTCTCCCTTAGGTCTTTTGATACTGCCCGTTAAAGTGGGGCAAAGGAAACACGGTAAGCGCAAGCGAACCGATGTTGACTTATCGCAGGGAGATCACCTGAAGTTTGATAGGCGATAGACGCTGGATCTAGACACCAAAACTAAGTACAAAAATTTATACTTCTTTTAGTAAATCTAAAGCGCAAGCGCTTTGGTTATTAAATCTTACTCTGACAATTCCTTGCTATTTATCTTTATTCCCTATTATTTCATCCTATAATCAATTACGTTTCCATCTCGTTCCTTGAGGAGTATCCTCTAAGATGATATTTAAATCTTTCAATTTATCACGAATTTCATCTGCTAATGCAAAATTACGGTCTTTTCTTGCTTGAATGCGCTGTTCAATCATCATCTCAATTTCTTCATCAAGCAGTTCTGTTGAATCAAATGTAACACCTAAAACATTTCCTAGCTTATCAAATTGATCAAGGAAGGCTTGAATAACCTCTTCTGATGTATTTTGCTCCTGCATGTAGTAATTAGCCTGTTTTGATAGGTCGAATAAAACTGAAATCGCGTTTGCAGTATTAAAATCATCATCCATCTCTTTAATAAATTGCTCGCGATAGGTATTGATTTTATTTAGCCATTCTTCATCGTTCTCTGTTAGATTGTTGCTGCTATTTTTACGATGTTTAAGATTCCCATAAGATGTTGTTAATCTTTCAAAAGCGTTCTGTGTGCTTTCAAGCAACTCTTGAGAGAAGTTAATTGGATGTCTGTAATGTACAGATAGCATAAAGAATCGTACAATTTGCGGATCAATTTCCTTAATAATATCGTGGACCAAAACAAAGTTTCCTAATGACTTAGACATCTTTTCATTATTGATATTGATATAGCCATTATGCAACCAATACTTTGCAAAAGTCTTTCCCGTCACTGCTTCAGATTGAGCAATTTCATTTTCGTGATGCGGGAATGTCAAATCCTGACCACCTGCATGAATGTCTATTGTATCCCCTAAATATTTCTTCACCATAGCAGAACACTCGATATGCCAACCAGGTCTTCCATGTCCCCAAGGACTTTCCCAGGAAATTTCGCCTTCTTTTGCTGCTTTCCAGAGAACAAAATCTAATGCATCTTGTTTTTTATCTCCAACTTCAATACGGTTTCCTAGACGCAATTCCTCAATTGACTGATGTGAAAGTTTTCCATACTCTTTGAATTCTCTAGTTTTATAATAAACATCTCCACCAGCTTCGTATGCAAATCCTTTATCAATTAATGCTTGAATAAAGTCAATAATAATATCCATATTTTCTGTTACACGGGGGTGAATAGTCGCGCGTTTGCAACCAAGTGCTGAAACATCCTCAAAATAAGCATCAATAAACCGATCTGCTATTGTCGGTACATCTTCTCCAAGCTCATTTGCCGCTTTTATCAATTTATCGTCAACATCAGTAAAATTCGAAATAAATGTTACTTCATAGCCGCGATATTCTAAATATCTTCTTACAGTATCATACACAATCGCTGGTCTAGCGTTCCCTATATGAATATAGTTATAGACAGTCGGACCGCACACATACATTTTCACTTTCCCTTCTTCAAGGGGTTCAAATGTTTCTTTTTGTCTCGTTAGCGTATTGTACAACTTTATTGTCATGTTCACTCGTTCCTTTCTTTAAGTGTTGTACTTCATATCTTAAATTTTCTAATTCGATTTCTAATTCTTTAAATCGGTCTGCAACCGGATCCGGAAGATCACAATGGTTTAAATCTTGATCAACTCTTCTTCCATTTTGAATAACCACCCTTCCAGGTATCCCTACAACAGTTGAATGATCAGGTACATCTTTTAGTACAACAGATCCTGCTCCTATTTTAGAGTATGCCCCTACTGTGATGGACCCTAATACCTTTGCTCCTGTTGCAATTAAGGCATGGTCTTTAATGGTTGGGTGTCTCTTTCCTTTTTCCTTACCAGTACCACCTAAGGTAACACCTTGGAAAACCGTAACATTATCACCTATTTCACATGTTTCACCAATCACAACACCCATTCCATGGTCGATAAAAAAGCGACGCCCAATTCTTGCTGCTGGATGAATCTCTACTCCCGTAAAAAATCTGCTTATTTGAGAAACAGCCCTCGCTAAAAAGAAGAGCTTCTTTTTATATAATGCATGAGCAATACGATGACTCCAAATGGCATGCAGCCCTGAATAAGTTAAGATGACTTCAAAATAGCTTCTTGCTGCAGGGTCTTGCTCAAATACAATTTCAACGTCTTCCTTCATCATCTTTAACACTAGTTTTACCCCCAATCCCGTCTTGGTTATAACAAAATAACTAATTCCCCTTAAAGTAATATAAATATAAAAAAGCGCCTCTGTACAATGACAGAGACGCTTTGATGCGCGGTTCCACTCTGTTTAGGCAGAAGAAATTTCCCCTTCTTACCTCAACTTTAGCTCTGTAACGTAGAGCGATCCGCTTTTACTTACTAATCCTTAGATAGACGTTTAGTAAAAGGCTCAAAGGTGCATTTCAAGAATTATTTCTCTTAAACCTCTTTCAGCCTTGGAGGTTCTCTCTAAAAAGGAAATAAATCTCTACTCTCCTTATCAACGCTTTAAATATAGTTTAACCATACTATATTACATTTTTATCTAAATGTTAACTAATAATATTTTTCAATCTAGTTAAAACAGTGTCTTTTCCTAAAACAGCAATGGATTTTGGTAAATCTGGTCCATGTGTTTGACCTGTCGTTGCAACACGAATTGGCATAAATAAATTTTTACCTTTTTGCCCCGTAGCCTTTTGGACTGCTTTAATTAAGCCTTTAATGGTATCAGCTGTAAAGTCATCCGCATGCTTAATTTCATGCTGAAATGCTTTTAACACTTCAGGAACTTGTTCTCCTTCAAGAACCTGTTTTGCTTCCTCATTATAACTGATCTCTTCTTTAAAGAATAATTCCGTTAATTGAACAATTTCGGCTCCATAGTTTAACTGATCTTGATATAGAGCGATTAACTGATACGTTCTTTCTCTTTCTTCATCGCCCATATCCTCAGCAATCTTACCAGCCTTTACTAGATGCGGTAATGTTAGTGGGATCAGTTTTTCTAGCTCAAGTTGTTTAATATATTGATTATTCATCCATGCTAGTTTTTGTGTATCGAAAACAGCAGGCGATTTCGATAAACGAGCTGCATCAAAAATTTCAATAAGCTGTTTTTGAGTATACACTTCTTCTTCCCCAACTGGTGACCAGCCAAGCAATGAAATAAAATTAAATAATGCTTCTGGTAAATAGCCTAATTCTTCATACTGTTCAATAAACTGAATAATTGACTCATCACGCTTACTCAGTTTTTTACGGCTTTCATTTACAATCAAAGTCATATGACCAAAAATAGGAATATCCCAGCCAAAAGCTTCATAAATCATCATTTGCTTTGGAGTATTCGAAATATGATCTTCTCCTCTAAGTACATGAGAGATTTTCATTAGATGATCATCAACCGCAACAGCAAAGTTATATGTCGGTGTCCCATCTTTTTTAACAATAACAAAATCGCCCATTCCTTCTGAATCAAAAGAAATATCACCTTTGACCATATCATAAAAACGGTATTCCTTATTAGCTGGAACTCTAAAACGGATGCTTGCCTTTAAGCCCTTTGCTTCTAATTCCTTTTGCTCTTCAACAGTTAGGTTTGCATGCTTACCGGAATACTTTGGTGTTTCACCGCGTGCAATTTGTTCTTCACGCTCTTTTTCTAACTCTTCTTCCGTGCAATAACACTTATAGGCTAAACCTTTCTCTAGAAGCTCTTCATAATATTTTTTATAGATGTCGTTTCTTTCTGACTGACGATATGGGCCATATTCTCCACCTACATCAACACTTTCATCCCAATCTATGCCAAGCCATCTTAAGTATTTAAGCTGACTTTCCTCACCACCGACGATATTACGCTTTTTATCCGTATCCTCAATTCGAATAATAAACTTCCCGCCTTGATTTTTTGCAAATAAATAATTAAATAATGCTGTTCTTGCGTTACCAATATGTAAATGCCCTGTTGGGCTAGGAGCATAACGCACTCTCACTTCATTAGTCATTTTTCTTACCTCCGTTAAAATTATTTATAAAAATCTTTTATGTAGGTTGTTTTCTCAAACTTTGTTGCTATGAAATAAGTATCTGCAAAGGGTTGATTGGAACTCCAGGAGTTTCGCATCACCGTTCCAATCAACCTAACAAATTTTTTTTTAAAGAACTAATTAAAAACAACAAATTTTTAGAGAATAGAGCCTTTATAAAATGGCTTATCGTCCACATCATAGTTAGGTCAGAATCATTTTATCACCAATGATCATAAGACACAAAGTTAATTATTAGTGTTTATGAACGCTTTTGAATTAACACTGTTGCTTGTGAAGCAATCCCTTCCTGCCTTCCAGTAAAACCTAATTTCTCTGTTGTTGTCGCCTTAACATTTACTTGAGAGATATCGGCTTCTAACAATTCAGCAATCCGTGCTCTCATTTGATCTATATACGGTGCCATCTTCGGTTTTTGTGCAATAATTGTACAATCAATGTTTCCCAATTCATATCCTCGCACTTTTACTAGATTCCACACATGCTCTAACAATTTTGCTGAATCAGCATCCTTAAAAGCCGGATCCGTATCAGGAAAATGCTTCCCTATATCTCCTTCTGCGATTGCACCTAGACATGCATCTGCAACTGTATGTAATAAAACATCCGCATCAGAATGCCCCAATAATCCTTGCTCATAAGGAATTTCAATCCCTCCAAGAATTAAAGGACGGCCTTCCACCAACTGATGTACATCAAATCCTTGCCCAACTCTTATCATTACTTCTCCTCATTTCTCGTTAAAATAGCCTCTGCGATATAGAGGTCTTCTGGTGTTGTGATTTTCATATTTGTATAGTCCCCAACTACAATTGATACAGGTTGTCCCACTCTTTCTAACAAACTTGCATCATCTGTACCTAGATATCCCTCATTTATTGCTCTTTCATGCGCCCCAAGAATCATTCTTAACTGAAAGGCCTGTGGTGTTTGAACAGACCAAAGAGTCGATCTTTCAACTGTCTCAGCTACTATGCCATCCTCGACCTTTTTAATGGTATCCTTAACAGGGACAGCTAGGGTTGCTGCTCCGGTTTCAACTGCCTTAGCCACCAGATGATCGATGCTTTCATGAGTAACAAACGGTCTTGCTCCATCATGAACAAGCACTAGCTCTTCATCTTTTACTGCCTTTAGTCCATTATAAACGCTATACTGTCTCTCTTTTCCACCTATTACAAGCTTCTGAACTTTATTTATTTGATACTTCTTAATCAAATATTGAAAATCAGCTTTTTCCGCTTCATTTATAACCAATATGATACTAGAGCATAGATCATGTTCTTCAAATACTCTTAAGGTATGAATAATGATTGGTATTTCATTCAATTCGATAAATTGCTTGTTTCTCCCTGCCTTCATACGTTTTCCTTGTCCCGCAGCAGGTATGATCACATGATATTTCATGAAGTTACTCCTTAAACATTCAGTTTGACAACATTAGAAAAACACGTCTTATTTGACATGTACCTATAGTGAAATCCATCGTTTTCTTATACTGTCCTCCCTTAACATTTTATACTTTTTGATAGTATAAGAAAAGATTACACCTTATATGTAAAACAAAGGGCCAGATCCCATCTACTTTAGGAACCTGACCCCTTTCATTTTTCTATAAACCGTTACAATGCTTTTTCTAAAAGTTTAGGCTTAGCAAATATCATTCTTCCTGCTGATGTTTGAAGAACACTTGTTACTAACACATCAATATGCTTTCCAATATAATTTCGGCCTTCTTCAACAACAATCATCGTACCATCATCTAAATAGGCAACACCTTGGTTATGTTCTTTCCCATCTTTGATAACCTGAACATTCATTTCTTCACCAGGCAGTACGACCGGCTTTACAGCATTTGCTAGATCATTAATATTTAATACGGCAACTTTTTGAAGTTCACATACTTTATTCAAGTTAAAGTCATTTGTCACGACAACACCAGATGTAAGCTTAGCTAATTTAACTAACTTACTATCTACCTCTTGAATATCTTCAAAGTCACCTTCATAAATTTCTACATTAATTGAAAGCTCTTTTTGAATTCTATTCAAAATATCCAGACCTCTTCTACCACGATTTCGCTTTAATACGTCAGAAGAGTCCGCAATATGCTGAAGTTCCTCAAGTACAAATTGAGGAATAACAATTGTTCCTTCCAAAAATCCCGTTTGACAGATATCTGCAATTCTTCCATCAATGATAACACTAGTGTCTAAAATTTTTAACTTCTTATCCTCATGTTCAACTTCTTCTTCAGAAACACCTTTTTTCTTACCAATACGATTTGGCACTGAGAATAAATTAATAAGTTCATCTCTCTTCTTAAAACCAACCTGAAATCCTAAATAGCCTAGTAAAAGCGTTAAAAAGATCGGAATAATCGTGTTAAATACTTGGTATTGGATATCTTTTAAAGGAATAACAATAAGAAAAGCAACTATAAGACCAAAGATTAATCCCAAACTACCAAACAATACATCTGTAACAGGTGCCTTGACAACAGCCTCTTCTAATACTTTAATCCAATTCACAACATAATCAACTAACCAAAATGTTGCAATAAAGAATACAATTGCACCTAGTACTGCTAATGTATAAGGTGTGTTAATAAAAGGTATGTCTTGCATATTCATTAATTCAAGTAGTTGAGGTATAAATAGGATTCCTAGCATCCCCCCAACACTTAAAAAAAGCAATTGGATTATGCGTTTAATTAACATACCTTCACCTCCTTTTGAGTTATTACTACTTTATCCTAATTCTAAAGCTTGTGAAATAGTTATCTTAATTTGTAAATAGATTGATACAAGCCTGTAATGTTAAACAAAAAACATACAATAAAAACAATTTTAATATACCCTATTTTACAGAAATTAAAACCAAAAAGAGAAAACTTTCATCAAATATTCTTATATATGGCGATCAATGAGAAGTTGATCTTGCAATCTTTTTAAACCCTCTTTAATTTTTTTTGCCCTAACCTCACCTATCCCTTCTACTTCATCTAACTGTTCTACGGATGCGCCCATAATAAGTTTCAAATTTTTATATGTTGTCACTAAATTTTCAATAATGATGGAGGGAAGTCTCGGAATTTTATTTAAAATACGATACCCTCTTGAAATCACCGGACTATCGATATTCGTAAAAGAAGAATAACCAAGCAATTTAAATAAAACGGTATCTTCTAAAAGTTCAAAGCTTGATAGATCTTGAAGCTGTTGAATAATCGGATAGGGATCAACAGATCTCCCATGAGCATAGTCCTTAATTAACAGTGCAGCCTCCTCTTCTACCCCTGTAAGAAGCTCAGCTAACTGCAGCCTAATTAAATGCCCCTCAGCTCCTAGTTCATTCACATAGTCATTGATTTCATCTTTAATCCTTAAGACCATCTCAAAACGATGAAGTACTTGGAGCACTTCTTTAAATGTAACAAGTTCTTCGAGCTCTAATGCACCTAATGTTAAAATTGACTGATCAAGTACTATTTTGTACTTTTCTAAGGTTTGAATAGCCTGATTTGCTTTTGTTAATATTACCCCTATATCTCGTAATGCATATCTCAACTCACCATGATACAACGTTATGACATTTCTTCTCTGGGAAATAGCAATAACTAAATTACCAGTCTGTTTTGCGACACGCTCTGCCGTCCGGTGCCTCATCCCAGTTTCTGAGGAATAAATAGAAGAGTCAGGGACCAACTGGGCATTTGCATACAAAATTTTGTTGCCAGAATCACTTAAAATAATAGCTCCATCCATTTTTGCTAATTCATATAAATGAGCTGATGAAAAAGGACATCCGATCGCAAAGCCGCCATCAATAATCTCTTTTACCTTTTCATTATGACCAACAACAATCAAACCGCCTGTTTTTGCCCGAAGGACATTTTCGATTCCCTCCCTTATCGGTGTCCCTGGTGCAACAAACTGTAAAATTTCATTTAACGTTTTTTCACCTGACTTACTTTCTATATCTGTCATCTAAGATCCTCCTAAAGTTTTTTGGAGAGCCTCTGCTACATTTTTTACCCCAACTATTTCAATATCTTCTGGAGGAGTCCATCCTCCAATATTTGCATCTGGAATAATCGCACGCTTAAAACCAAGCTTAGCCGCCTCGATCACTCTCTGTTCAATCCTTGAGACTCTTCGAACTTCACCTGTTAAACCTACCTCACCAATAATAACATCCGTTGGTTTTGGCGGTGCATCTTTAAAACTAGATGCTATACTCACAGCAACAGCTAAATCAATAGCTGGTTCATCTAGTTTTACACCACCTGCTACTTTCAAGTAAGCATCTTGGTTTTGCAGTAAAAGACCTACCCGTTTTTCCAATACTGCCATTAATAATGGTACCCGATTATGATCGATACCTGTTGCCATTCTTCGTGGATTTCCAAAACTTGTTGGAGATATCAGTGCTTGAATTTCAACTAAAACAGATCTTGTACCTTCCATAGAAGCAACAACTGTTGAACCTGCCGCACCTTTTGAGCGCTCCTCTAGAAATATTTCAGACGGATTAAGAACTTCTTCTAAACCCGCTTCTTTCATTTCAAAAATGCCCATCTCATTTGTCGAGCCAAAACGGTTTTTGACTGCTCGTAATATGCGGTATGTGTGATGACGTTCTCCTTCAAAATATAGAACTGTATCAACCATATGCTCTAATAGTCTTGGTCCTGCTATTGAACCTTCTTTTGTTACATGACCAACTATGAATATAGCAATACCTTTTGTTTTAGCTATTCTCATTAATTCTGCAGTCGATTCCCTTACCTGTGACACACTACCTGGTGCTGAGCTTATTTCGCTATGATAAACAGTTTGGATGGAATCCACTACAACAAAAGAAGGGTTGGTATCTTCAATCGCTTTTGAAATAAAACTTAAATCTGTTTCAGATAAAACTAATAACTTGTTAGACTTTACTCCTAGACGATCCGCTCTTAATTTCGTTTGTTTTACTGATTCCTCACCTGAAATATATAAAACATCATTTCCGTTATCCGCCAACTGCGAGGATACTTGTAGTAACAATGTTGATTTTCCAATACCAGGGTCTCCGCCAATAAGGACTAAAGATCCTTTGACTATTCCGCTGCCTAGCACACGGTTAAATTCTTTTAAATTTGTAAATATTCTTGGTTCTTGGGTTGTTTCAATTGTTGTAATAGGGGAGGGTTTTTGTACGGTTTGATTTGAATGAGCAAATACTGCCCTACGTGGTGATGCAGACTTTAACACTTCTTCTGTCATCGTATTCCACTCGCCACAGCCCGGGCATTTCCCCATCCATTTGGGTGATTCATAACCACAGGTTTGACAAATAAATTTCACCTTTGTTTTAGCCATTCATATATTCCTCTCTTATTAGATTAGCAAGTAGACGAGCCAATTATGATATTTATCCTTTAATAAATGAAAACAATGGGTTGGGGATTCTCGTACATGTTATGACTATTGTTTTTAGATTTTATCACATGCTACTGAATATGTAAGTGGGAATCGTTTTGCTGAAAAGAAAGTGAGGCACACAATAGGTAGTATGCCTCAACCTTTTAAAATGTTAATTTGTTTTTACTTCTTCTTTTTCATCTGTTTTTACAACAAACTCGCCGTTTTCAACATCTAAGATAATTTTTTGACCTTTATTGATCGTTCCTTTTAATAATTCCTCAGATAGGCGGTCTTCAACGTTCTTTTGAATAGAACGACGCAATGGTCTTGCCCCATACTCTAGATCGATACCTTCATCTGCAATCTTCTCTTTAGCAGCCTCCGTTAGCTCTAATGACAGATCTTGTTCTTTTAAGCGTTTTGTTAATTGGTCTGACATTAACGAAACAATTTCTTTTAAATGTTTCTTTTCTAAAGAATGGAACACGATAATTTCATCGATACGGTTAATAAACTCAGGTCTAAACGCACGTTTCAGTTCATTCATGACTTTATCCTTCATATCTTTGTAATTCTGTGTTTCATCTTGTACATTAAACCCTACGTATTTATTGCGTTTTAACTCACTTGCCCCAACATTTGATGTCATAATTAAGATCGTATTTCTAAAGTCTACGGTACGACCTTTAGAATCTGTTAATCGTCCATCTTCTAACACTTGAAGCAGGATATTAAATACATCTGGATGTGCTTTTTCAATTTCATCTAATAGGACAACTGAATATGGTTTTCTTCTCACTTTCTCAGTTAATTGCCCACCTTCATCATACCCAACATATCCTGGAGGTGAACCAACAAGTCGAGAAGTAGAGTGTTTCTCCATATATTCTGACATATCAATACGAATCATAGCATCTTCATCACCGAAGATCGACTCGGCTAAAGCTCTTGCAAGTTCGGTTTTCCCGACTCCAGTAGGTCCTAAGAAAATGAAAGAACCAATTGGACGCTTAGGATCTTTTAATCCAGCGCGGGCACGTCGTACCGCCTTTGCAACAGCTACAACAGCTTCTTCCTGACCAACAACTCTAGAATGAAGAATATTCTCCATGTTAAGAAGTTTATCTGTTTCTGTTTGAGCTAATTTTGAAACAGGGACACCAGTCCAGCTTGAAACAACCATTGCAATGTCTTCAACTGTTACCTCTGTGTTTTCTTGACCCTGTTTTTCCTTCCATGTTTTCTTGGTTTCCTCTAATTGTTCGCGTAGTCGCTGTTCTGTGTCACGCAATGAAGCTGCTTTTTCAAACTCCTGACTCTGAACAGAAGCATCTTTCTCCTTGCGAATTTCTTCAAGTTTTAATTCTAGCTCTTTTAAATTTGGTGGTGTAGTAAAAGATCGTAAACGTACTTTTGAACCTGCTTCATCAATTAGGTCAATTGCTTTGTCTGGTAAAAAGCGGTCTGAAATATAACGATCTGATAATTTTACAGCAGCATTGATTGCCTCATCTGTAATAGAAACTCTGTGATGGGCCTCATAACGATCACGTAATCCTTTTAAAATCTGTATACTTTCATCAACAGACGGCTCATCAACTTGAATTGGCTGGAATCTACGTTCTAACGCTGCATCCTTTTCTATATATTTTCTATATTCATCAAGTGTTGTTGCACCGATACACTGCAACTCACCTCTTGCTAATGAAGGTTTTAAAATATTTGAAGCATCAATGGCACCCTCAGCTCCACCAGCACCAATTAATGTGTGTAATTCATCTATGAAGAGGATAATATTTCCCGCTTGACGGATTTCATCCATCACCTTTTTTAGACGATCTTCAAACTCTCCGCGGTATTTTGTTCCCGCTACAACAGTACCCATATCTAAAGTCATAACACGCTTATCTCTTAAGATTTCTGGTACTTCATTTTGTACAATCTGTTGAGCTAAACCTTCAGCAATTGCTGTTTTACCTACACCAGGCTCACCGATTAATACAGGATTATTCTTCGTACGTCTGCTTAACACTTCAATCACACGTTGAATTTCTTTACTTCTGCCAATCACAGGGTCTAAGCTGCCTTCTCTAGCAATTGCTGTTAAATCTCGTGCTAAACTATCTAGTGTTGGGGTATTTGCATTTGTTATACCCCCACCTTGATGATTTGCCGAAGATTCGTTACTTCCTAGTAGTTGGAGAACCTGCTGTCTTGCTTTATTTAAGCTTACACCTAAGTTATTAAGTACTCTTGCTGCAACTCCTTCTCCCTCACGGATAAGACCAAGAAGAATATGTTCTGTTCCAACATAGGAATGACCCAGTTTTCTAGCTTCATCCATCGATAGCTCGATAACCTTTTTTGCCCTTGGTGTATAGTGGATTGTTTGTGATGCATCTTGACCTCTTCCGATTAAGCCCTCAACTTCTTTTTGAATTTTATCAGGCCCTAATCCCAGCGCTAATAAAGCTTTAGCTGCAATTCCTTCTCCTTCGCTAACAAGACCTAAAAGAATATGTTCTGTTCCAATATTATTATGGCCTAAACGAACTGCTTCTTCTTGTGCTAATGCTAATACCTTTTGAGCACGCTCAGTAAATCTTCCAAACATCATGATTCATCATCCTCCATCCGTTTATTACGATCCATTTCTAGATTTAGCCGCTCTCTAATGAGTGCTGCCCGTCGAATATCTCTTTCATTAGGACGTAATGGTCCGCCAAAATACTGCTGTAAAAATCCTGGTTGAGTTAAAATCATAAGTTCATTTAGAATCGTTCTAGATATATCTTTAATAATACCCAAATCAATTCCTAGTCGAACATCAGACAAACATTTTGCTGTTTCATTTGACTCAATAATTCGGCTATATGCTAAGATTCCAAAGGAACGATAAACCCTGTCTTCAAGTTGAGTATTAGAGGACTGATAAAGGGCTTCACGAGTTGATCTCTCTTGATCAATCAATTGCTGAACAACACTAATTAAATCTTCTACAATATCTTTTTCAGATTTACCAAGTGTAATTTGATTCGAGATTTGAAAGAGATTTCCTATAGCTTCGCTACCCTCGCCATAAATTCCTCTAACAACTAACCCTAATTGATTAATTGCTGGAATAATTCGATTAATTTTTTGAGTAAGGACCAAGGCCGGCAGGTGCATCATCACTGAGGCTCTTAATCCCGTTCCTACATTTGTAGGGCAACTCGTTAAATAACCTCTTTGTTCATCAAAAGCATAATCAACTTTCTCTTCAATCCAATCATCCAATTGACTAGCCATATTCAAAGCTTCTCCAAGTTGAAATCCAGGAAACAAGCACTGAATGCGAATATGATCTTCTTCATTTAGCATAATACTAACTTCTTCATTTTCAGAGAGTAAACACCCGCCAAAAATAGAATGGTCAGCTAAATTAGGGCTAATCAAATGCTTTTCTACTAACACCCTCTTTTGAATTGGTTGTAGGTCATTCATTTTTAATAGCTCTAACTGACCGATGTTTTGGAATGTTTTATTTGCATATGAGTGTTCAAAGAAATTTAGAACTTCCTGTAATTCTTCGTTTGTAGAAAGGGTTGGGAATTTATATTGTTCAATATTCCTCGCTAAACGAATACGACTGCTTAAAACGATATCCGAATCAGGACCTTCTTGACTCATCCAAGCACTCATAGCTTTATTCATAAAGTTTTGGAGTGACATGTTATGATCCCTCCTCATTAAAGCTGCTTAATTTCTTTTCAAGTAACCTAATCTCATCTCGGACCTTAGCAGCTTGCTCAAATTCTTCTTGTGCAATGTAGCTATGAATCTGACTCTTTAATTGCTCAATCTTTTTCCTAACATGAAGGTCTCCGCCAATTCGTTTAGGTATTTTCCCTGCGTGAACTGTATTTCCACCATGAACTCGTCTTAGAATTGGAGTTATATAATGTTTAAACGTAGAATAACAGTTTGAGCATCCAAATCTCCCCATTTTTTTAAATTGATGAAAGGTCATTTTACATCGATTACATTGAGGAACTTCTTCTGTTTTAAAAACATTTTGTTCCTCAGACTTTGCAAGACCATGATCCATATTTAGAAGACCTGTTAATAAATTGTTCAATGAAAAACCTGTATTTGTATTAAACATGAAAAGATCGCTATTTTCTTTTGCACAATGCTCACAAATATGAACTTCTGTTTTTTCACCATTTATCACTTTCGTAAAGTGAAACGTTGCCGGCCTTTCTTGACATTCCTGGCAAATCATTCGTCTCCCCTACTTTCACTTATATTTCAAAGAAGTTAACATGGCTTTAACCATTCTTGCTCTCAATTCGTCCCGATGGGGAAGATCAATATATAAAACGGAACGGTCAATAACACTTAACATAAGCTTAGCTTCACGTGAAGAGATTACTTCCTCGGTTACTAACCGACCGATTATATCCTCAGCAGCAGCTTGTGAAAGTCGTTGGTTAATTAAACGTAAAATCTGGTCTAGCAAGTGGGCTTGATTATCAGCGCGAACCTTAATAATTCGAATATAGCCCCCGCCGCCTCGTTTACTTTCAACCACGTAACCCCGTTCAATTGTAAATCTTGTATTGATAACATAGTTTATCTGTGAAGGCACACATTGAAATCGATCGGCAATTTCACTGCGTTTTATTTCAACAATTTCTTTTCCACTACTGTCTAGTACGTTTTTTAAGTACTGTTCAATAATGTCTGAAATATTTCTCACTCAACCTCCCCCTCACTGACTTTGACTATATTTGACTTTAATCTAACTATAAAACGAACAGAAAAATTTTTCAACTCTTCTGTTTCATTTTAAATATTGCCAAATTTGGGGGCTGTAAAACCTCTTTAGAATATTTTTTCTACTTCTTGAATTTCAACAAGAACTTCCTCTAGCATTCTATGCTGTGTGGAATCAATATCTATGTCAAATTGATAGTAAAAGGTGACTTTACCGTCTCTGTCTTTTTTACATGAAGTCATGACAATTTTATTTGTTTTTATCTTATAAGGTAACAGCTTTTCAATCACTTCATCTACTGATGATCGATTTGAATTAACAACTACTTTCATTTTTCTTCGCGTTTTTTTCGCATCCATATACCCTTCTAGTTTGTTTAGAAAAATTAAACACATTAGAACTATAATTGTTGTAAATGAAGCTAATATATACATACCAGAACCAATTATTAATCCTAATCCTGCCACAATCCAAATAGATGCAGCAGTAGTTAACCCTCTGACCGTTGCACCTTTTACTAATATCGTTCCTCCACCAAGGAATCCTATACCACTTATAACATAAGAAGGAATCCTTGAAGGATCGAACTGACTATTAGCATGAATTTTAATATAATCCTCAAATCCATACAAAGATAAAATCATCATTAGACATGAACCAATTCCCACTAGTAAATGCGTTCTAAAGCCAGCTGGATGACTCTTAAATTCACGCTCTAACCCAATAATTCCACACAAAATAGCAGCTATAAAGATACGAAAAAACATGGTATATGTGTCTTGATTTAAATATTCCTGCAAGTCCATATGCATTTCCCCTAGTTAGATAGATAATGTATTTTAATATATATATACGCGGTAGAATGTTGTCAAACACAATTATTTAAATTTTTTTATTTTTATAAGGTATTTTACATCCTGGAAAGGTTTATTATCCTGTTTTCTTTTAAATGTTTTCAAATAAAAAATACTGCAATACCTAATGTGCTTCTTCAAGGTACAAGCCTTTGACTAGTAATCCTTCTTTATATCGTTTTGTTCTTTTAGAAAACCTTCGGTTTTATTTTTTCACACAAAAAAGACCAGTATCTCTACTGATCTTTTCAACTTACCTGGCAACGTCCTACTCTCACAGGGGGAAACCCCCAACTACCATCGGCGCTGAAGAGCTTAACTTCCGTGTTCGGCATGGGAACGGGTGTGACCTCTTCGCCATCATCACCAAATAATATGA